>JACXTT010001018.1_pt1 | contig 47806 bp, 50 predicted proteins | sample 9270951 | NCBI WGS metagenome assembly JACXTT01 (sample SAMN15532306, study PRJNA645909) | rock metagenome | isolation source: weathered quartz diorite | place: Puerto Rico | collected 2017-06-21 | reverse complement strand
GCGGGCTTGGGAGGTTGTTGCCATCATTATCATTTTATTGCGGCTTCGCCTCAGCCCGGCACGCTGCGGAAATTTTTTGGCAAACTTCACATGCAAACGGCTAAACAACTTAATCTCTGGGACAGCCGCGCTTTCAAAAGCGGCGACACGTCGCCGCACTCCAAATCGCGTTCTCTGGACATGCGGCGCAATATTTCTACCGTTGCCTCTGTGTTCACCGGATTGATTGAAGAAGTCGGGCGCACTCTGTGGATTCGCGCGACGGATCATGGCACCGAACTGCAAATCGCGGCTCCGCAGCTGGCAAATGAGGTTTCGATTGGCGACAGTGTCGCGGTCAATGGTTGCTGTCTTACCGTGAGAGCGCATCGTACCGGGCACCTTACGTTCGATCTTTTGAATGAAACCCTCGACCGCACAAATCTAAAGACTTTGCGGCGGGACGGTCCGGTTAATCTGGAAAGAGCGTTATCGGCCAACGGCCGCTTTGGCGGACATTTCGTGCAAGGCCATGTTGATTGCACGTCGCAGGTGGTTTCGTTCGAACAAAGCGGGGATGATCATCGGCTCGAAGTCGCCCTGCCCACTGAGTTCGCTCATTACGCAACTTACAAGGGCTCCATTGCTATCAACGGGGTCAGCCTGACAATCGCGGAAGTTTTGCCGCAGAGCTTCGCTGTTTGGATTATCCCTCACACTAAACGCCACACTAACATTGACACGCTGAAGTCGGGAGGCTTGGTGAACATCGAGTTCGACGTTCTTGCGAAGTACGTGGAGCGAATGATGGCGCGTTACGCTCCGCAAGAATAAAATCTGACGCAGAGGACGGCTGCCTTGTGGAGTGCGCGGACAGGTCCGCGCTTTTGAAAGCGGCGACATGTCGCCGCACTCCAAATCCGCCGCGGCCGAGAACGGATCTTCTAACTGTACTAATTTGTACTAATTAAGGTAAGGTAACCAGCGCGACAGGCTTGTTGCCCTTATTTCGCGCCTAGGCCCATGATTACGGCCGGAACAGTGCGCAAAAGAATCTTCAAATCGAGCCCGAGAGACCAGCGGTCAATATAATCCAGGTCTAAACGCACCCAGTCACGAAAGTCGCGCACCGTGTTGCGCCCGCTGATCTGCCAGAGACAAGTCAGGCCCGGTTTTACGCTCAGTCGTCGGCGCTGCGCCGTATTCTCGAATTTTTCGACCTCGTAGATCGGCAGAGGCCGCGGCCCGACAAGGCTCATATCGCCCATCAGTATATTTACGAGCTGCGGTAGTTCGTCGAAGCTTGTGCGGCGTAACCAGCGGCCGAACGGCGTGATGCGCGGGTCCGATTCTACTTTAAAAACCGGTCCCTGCATTTGGTTGAAGGGCTCCAGCTCCGCGCGTCGCATCTCGGCGTCGTCGGTCATGGAGCGGAATTTGTACATCACAAAAGGCTTGCCAAAACGGCCAGCCCGCTGCTGCCGGAAAATCACCGGCCCCTTGGACGTAGCCCTGATGATCAAGGCCGCAATTGCCATAAAAGGGGCCGAGATGACCAAGGCGAAAAAAGCGCCTACCCGATCAATGATTCCTTTGATTAGCAAGGCCCACGAAACTTCCGGCGTGGACCGGAACACCAGCATCGGTCTTCCAGCAAAGGCGTCGAAGTCCGGCTTGGCAATGGATGTGTGGATGAAATCGGCAACCAACCATGCCGGCACACCCTCGATCTCGCAGGCGCCGATTGCTTGTTCGACGCGATTTAATTGGCTATGGCCCGCAGCGAAAATCACCCGCGCTACCGCATGGCGGTGCATCGCCTCGATCAAGTCGGAAATTGGTTGTTTATCGATATCGATCCTCCCGACTATGTTCATCAGAAGCCGCTGTTCGGCGGTGAAGGAATTCTCGAGCGCGGCAATGTCCTGCGGCAAGCCGGCAAGCAACACCGGCTCGCGCACCTCACCTCGCATCGCTTTTCGGCGCAAATGCCGGACGATCAATCGTTCTTTCAACAGTAGCAGGATGGTGCCGATCGAAATAAAGAGTAGCGCGACCGAGCGGCTGAGAAGGGGCAGGCGAAGAAAAATAACGCACGCGCCTACGATGATGCTCAACCCGATCATCGCGCGCACAATCTGCATAATGGATCTCCACGGTGTTTTGTTAAGCGGCGACTGGTAGAAACCCTGGACGTCGAGCAAAATCGGCCCGAACGGCATAATCACGATCAGCAGCCAGGCATAATTGCGCTGCGGATCAACCGCGTTCGCCAGGTGAAACCAGAATGTACTATAATATCGCAGCACGTAGGCTCCCCAAAGCGAAAACGCGAGCAGAAATGCGTCGATAAAAACTTGCAGCTGCGTGTTTAATTCCTGTCGTCGCGCGAGCATGCTCCAAGAGGAATATTGTCGTCTGCTGTCTTTTACTTTTCCAGAACCGTTTAGTTTATTATATGACAATACCCCGCTCGGTCAAAGAACGACCCGTGCCGCTGGTAGTCGCCGTGATCGCGTCCCGGGCCGATTTGCGTCTCGCCCGGCAGTTGCGCAACCCGCCGGATCTGTTTGAACTCCGGTTGGACCATTTTTCCGGCAGAGTTGCCGATCTGGAAAGCGGACTATGGATGTTAAAAGCCCCGATCGTCATCACTGCGCGACATCCCCGCGAAGGCGGCGCAAACAATTTGTCAGCACAAAAGCGAAGCGAATTACTTTTGCGATTCCTGCCCTTGGCGCGCTATATCGATGTTGAGCTGCGTTCGGTAAATACTTTGCGGCCATTGCTCGCTCGTGTCCGGAGAAAGAATGTCGGTCTCATCATTTCGTTTCATGATTTGAGTTCGACTCCGACCGTGCAGCGCCTTCACCTCAAAGCGCGCGCCGCAAAGTCATGTGGTGCGCATATATTCAAGATTGCTACGCGGACCGACTCGGCGGCCGAAGTGCGCCGCCTGCTCGATTTCGTTACAAATCACAATATTGATCTGGCCGTAAGCGCGATGGGCATCGGTAAACTTGGCGCCAAATCTCGTCGGGAACTGATGCAAGCCGGATCGGTTTTGAACTACGCGCACCTCGGCCAAGCGACCATCGCTGGCCAACCACGGCTCTCCGAAATTCGACGTTGGGCGTTGGGCGTTGAGCGTTGAACGATTTCTGCTTCTTTTGAAGGGAGATGGAACTGCCTCCTCAGGTCCCGGTCATGCCGTTGCCCAGCGCAGTGCTTTTTCCGCATGCTTTGCTCCCGCTTTACATTTTCGAGCCGCGCTATCAGGAAATGCTCGATCACGCGCTGCATCAGCACCGCATGTTTTGCGTGACGCTGGTCAAACCGAGCTGTCTTGATTGGCATGCGCCAGAGGATTTTTTTCATCTGGCCACGATCGGCCTGATTCGCGCTTGTGTGGGCCGAGGCAATGGCACGTCCAATTTAATTTTACAGGGGCTGCAACGCGTCCGTTTCACCAAATTTGAACAGGAAATGCCGTTCCCAGTTGCCAGGATCGATATCGTCGAATCACGCGACGCCACCACCGTGGAAACGGAAGCGCTGGCGGAGAAAGTGCTGGAGCTTTATCGCAAATTAAAACGCGACGGGCGCAAGCTGCCGGCCAAGGTGGATCGCTATCTTTCGCAGTTGCATGACGTGGAAATGCTGGCCGACCTGGTGGCGTCAACTTTCGTCAGCGATCCGCTCCGGAGGCAGCGCGTTCTTGAGGAATCGTCCATTAATCAACGCCTTCGCCTTGTTATCACCTATCTGCGCGATGAGATTGGCAGCTCGGCCTCGTGATTGATTTAAATGTTCGCGTTCGTTAGGCGCGTGTATTCCTCCATCAAATAACGGTCGGTCATCCCGGCAACGTAGTCGCAAACGGTTCGATACAATCCTTCGCTCTCGAGTCGGTTCGCCGCCCCGTCGCCGAGCCGGCCCGGATCGATGAGATAACTTTCGAAAACGGTTCGCAGCATGGTACAGGCGCGCTTGTTCACCTCCGCCACCCGTGGGTGGTAGTAAACATTTGCATAAAGAAATTTGCGCAGGGCACGGTTCGCTTCGAGTAACTGGTCACTATAACGAATGAGCGGTGCCGATTGCTTCCGCGTTTCGTCCGCGCTTTGCACTCCGGCGGCGAGAATCGATTTCGCACTGGTCGCAATCACGTCCTGCACTTGGAGGTCGATGATATCGCGGACGATCAGCTTGTGCAGCTCCGGCTCGCGCGCATCGGGAAAACGGTCGGTTACCGACCGGAGGCTACGTTGCCAGACTGGATTTTCTTCCAGTTGTTTCGCGGTCAGGATTTCAAAATCAACGGCGTCGTCGAGATCGTGACTGTAATACGCAATCTCGTCAGCCAAATTCGCGATCTGTGCCTCGAGCGAAGGACAGTGGTATTTTTTTTCGCCAGACGCGGGCGGATCGTAAAATGCCTGATGTTTTCGCAGGCCTTCCCGTACCTCAAAGGTCAGATTGAGCCCGGGAAATTGCGGATACACCCGCTCGAGCAACTCAACCACGCGCAGACTCTGCTTATTGTGTTCGAACCCGCCATGGTCGCGCATGCACTCGGCCAGCATTTCTTCGCCGGAGTGTCCGAACGGAGGATGGCCCAGATCATGTGCGAGCGCGATTGCCTCGGCCAGGTCTTCGTTGAGCGCGAGAGCGCGTGTGATCGTTCGGCTGATCGACGCGACCTCGATGGTGTGTGTCAGCCGTGTGCGTAAATGATCGCCCGTCCCATTCAAAAAGACCTGGGTCTTGTACTCAAGACGGCGAAACGCGCGCGAGTGAATGATGCGGGCCCGATCGCGCTGGAACTCAGTCCGGTAGGCGTGGCTAGGTTCGGGATATGTTCGACCGTGCGAATCGGCTGATTTTTGCGCGGCGGGCGCGAGCGTTGCCCGCTCCATTCCTTCCATTTCCTCGCGAGTCTTCCAACCGTTGCTCGCCACCCGGTTCATTCCTTGGAAGTGGTCGTGCCCGTGCGCAAACTCTCACGCAATGCGCGCTCGGCTCGGCGCGCTTCCATTCGCACCATCAGCAGATCGAAAATCGCCAGCAGCAGCGCCGTTAGAGTAAGCCAAATGCAAACAATCCAAAAAATGAGCACGCGCCACGGATGTTCGTGTGGGCTGAGGGCCGGTTGTAAAAACGTCAGACCGCAAAGAAGCAGGGCCACGGCTCCAACGAGCAGAACCAACATCGTTTTGCGACGCACGCGTTGATCGCGGATCACGCCACGGGTGGCGTGAACAACGAATGATGTCGTGTGTAAAGATTTCTCGTTGGTCGAATTGTCAATCACTATTGAATTCTTTCCGCTACTTCTCGATCTTGCGGTTTCAAATCTCAAATTAAAGCGTCGATGAAAGCTTCTGAATCATCCCAGGTCGCACCAGAACGCCTCATGCAGTTTGGGTTTGCTTACGCCCCGCCCATCGTCATCGGGGCGGCCGTAAGCAACAAAGTTTTCGACACCCTGCAAAATGGCGCGAAAAGCGTTGCACAGGTCAGTCAGGCGACCGGGGCATCGGAACGCGGTCTGCGAATCTTGATGAACGCGCTCGTCGGTCTGGAACTTTTGAAGAAGGATCGACGGGAGAAATATTCGCTCACACCTGAGAGCGAAAACTTTCTCGTCAGCGGCAAACCACGAACGCTCGCCGGCTTCTTCAGCATGAATCGTGTTCGTCTGATGCAGAACTGGATGAAACTGGACGAGATCGTGCGCACAGGCCAGCCGGCGATAGCCGTGAATCAAGAAACAGAAGGCACGGAATTCTTCACCCAACTGGTCGAGAACATCATTCCGATGAGTTTCGGCAGCGCGCAAAAACTGGCCGATCATTTGAAGCTTACGAAAGCCAAACATGACGTGCGCGTTCTTGATCTTGCCGCCGGTTCGGGAATTTGGGGTATCGCGCTGGCGCAAAAATCACCGCGCGTGAGCGTGACCGCAGTTGATTGGGCCGGAATGATTCCGACGACGAAACGAATCACGGAAAGATTCAGTGTCCGCGATCGTTTCAGATTCATCGAAAGCGACTTGCTCAAAGCAGATTTTAACAACGGCTACGACGTGGCGACGCTCGGTCACATTTTGCACAGCGAAGGCGAAGAACGCAGCCGTACCTTACTCAAGAAAACTTTCGCGGCGTTGAAATCTGGCGGCACGATCGCCATTGCCGAATGGCTCGTGAACGATCGCCGCACCGAACCCCTTCCTGCGCTGATGTTCGCGATCAACATGCTGGTGAACACGACCAAAGGTGACACTTTCAGCTTTAATGAGATTAAAAGCTGGCTCGAAGAAGCCGGGTTCAAAAAAGTCCGCAAGCTCGAGGCGCCCGGGCCGGCGCCGCTGATTCTTGCGACGAAAGCATAGATATCGACGCGTGCGCTACCTGGATTGCGTCGCCACGTCGAATCGACTTCTCAGCAGGGAAGGGCCGTGCTTTGATTGGTACCATGAAAAAGGCAAAGCCAAAACGGCCGGCACGCCCATCGACTCGGGGCGTTGATGGCCGCGCGCCATATCAGAAAGCAGCGGTCCGCAGTCATGCCTTCGCCAGAGCGATTCTCAACGCAAAGTCCTGCGCGATCGATCTGGAGCGTTTGCGTGCGCTGTTCGAAGAAGCCTCGCGCAAGGCCGCCGTCGTTCCAAGGGAGCCGTTTAAAGACTCCTGGCCTTATCTGCAAACAATGTTGCGTTTGATCCGCGCTTATTTCCGCGGTGAATATCGGAACGTTTCCCAAAACGCGCTCTTGGCGATTATCGCCGCCATTAATTACTTCGTTGATCCGTTCGATCTTATCCCGGACGAGATTCCGTTCCTTGGATTTCTGGACGACGCCACCGTCATTTCTTTTGCCGTGCAACGGACAAGGCAAACGCTCGACGATTTTATGACGTGGGAAACGACGGCGATCTAATCATTCGTCTTCAATAGTAGCCGCGCGTGAAGGGGTTTCCCGAAGATTTCTGCGGTACTCTCAAATCAGACAGAGAGGAACTCGGCCGTGAAAGCTCTAGACCAAAAGCAATGCTGGATTTTCGAGAAGGTGGCGGAGTTCCTTCAGGTACTCGGCCCCAAGAGCGCCGTCGATGACGCGATGGTCGCAGCTCATGGTGATCGACATGTGGTGACCGACGACGATCTGGTCACAATCGTCGATTAATGGAGCTTTCGTGATCTTGCCAACGGCGAGGATGAAGCCTTGCGGCGGATTAATGACGGCGGAAAAACTGTCGATTCCCATACCGCCGAGGTTTGAAACGGTGAAGGTGCCGCCTTGAAATTCCTCCGGCTTCATCCGCTTGTTGCGCGCACGATGTGCCAGATCTTTTACAAGCTCACTGATCTCTCGCAGCGATTTATTTTGGGCCGCGCGAATGACTGGCGTGAGCAAACCATCTTCAATTGCGATCGCGATGCCAAGATCGACATCAGCGTATTGGATAATCGCGTCGCCATCGAATGAAGCGTTCACCCGCGGGACCCTGACTGCGGCTTGTACGGCCGCTTTCAATGCAAAATCGTTTACCGTGATTTTCGAGGCGTCCGCGTCTTCGCCCGCCGATTTCAATTCTTCCCGCGCGGCCATGAGCGGGCTGGCGTTGATGTCGATGCTAAGGTAAAAATGCGGGACTGGACCGAGGCTTTCGACCAGACGTTGCGCGATAATTTTGCGCATCCCGGAAAGCTGAAGGCGTGCGCTTTCGCCTTGTTGCGGTCCCGAAGACGGTAGGGCCTTTTTTGCAGGCGACGGGCCTGCCTCCATGCTTTTTGCTTTGGCCGCGGCGCGAACGTCGGACTCGGTCACGCGGGCTTCCGGCCCGGTTCCATTGACGCTGGCAAGATCGACACCGAGTTCGGCGGCAACCCGGCGCGCCACCGGCGTCGCTCTCACACGTGGTTCTATCGGCTGAGTCGGCTGTGCAGGTCGAGCGCCTGCCTCTACAGCCTTCTCTCTCCTCTCCTTTCCGACCTGGGTCTCTTCGACTTTCTTCTCAACTTTAGGCTCTTTCGCCGTTGCTCCCTCCGGTGGCTTTGCTTCCTTCTTCTCGCGCTCTACTTCTCCTTTTTTGGGTTCCGGCTCCGCTCTTTTCCCCTCGTCCCCTTCCGTTGGCGCTGCTTCACCTTCGCCCGCGATAAACGCAATCCGGTCGCCAACGTTCACCTTGCCACCCTCTTCGACGTAAATTTTGCTGAGCGTGCCATCTTCGGGCGACTCCCATTCCATGGTCGCCTTGTCCGTCTCGATTTCAGCGATCACTTCTCCGGCGGAGACCTTGTCGCCTTTCTTCTTTTTCCACGAAACGAGGGTGCCCTCCGTCATCGTGTCGCTGAGTTTCGGCATTTGGATTTCGGGCATAAGCCGAAAAATGGCTACAAGGTTACAAAAGTTGCAACGTTACAACGGGTTTCCCTTTTTAACCTTGTAACCTTTGTAACTCTTTCAACTCCCCTCACGCGTAGCAGACCTTTTTGACGGCTGCGATCAATTTGTCGGCGTTTGGCAAAACAAATTTTTCGAGTCGCTCATTGTATGGGATTGGAACGTCTTCCTGAGAGACGCGCAGGACCGGAGCGTCAAGTGCATCAAAAATATTTTTCTGAATCCGATAACAAACTTCTGCTCCTACGCCACAGAACGACCGGTCTTGCTCGACAATCACGACTCGGTGTGTTTTCCCTACCGACTCGAAAATGGCTTGTTCGTCGAGCGGTTTGATCGATCGAAGATCAACAATCTCGGCGGAAATATCCTCCTCTTCGAGCTGTTGTGCGACTGTCAGCGCGAGCGGTACGGTTTGGGCGTAGCAAATTATCGAGACATCGCTGCCTTCGCGTTTCACTTCCGCCTGTCCCAAGGGGATTAACAACTCTTCATTCGGTGGTTCGACCATTCCCTTTGAGCTGTAGAGAAGCTCCGCTTCGAGCACGAGAACTGGGTTGTTATCCCGCACTGCTGTCTTGAGCAGACCTTTGGCATCGCGCGGCGTCGCTGGCGTACAGACCTTTAATCCAGGCACGCTGGCATAGAGGTTTTCTGTGGCATGCGAATGGGTCGCCCCGAGCTGGTGCGCGGGACCGTTTGGTCCGCGAAACGTGATTGGGATATTGAATTGCCCTCCCGACATCATGAGCATGTTGGGTGCGTCGTTGACCACTTGATCAAAGGCCACGAACGAGAAACTGAAGGTCATGAATTCGATAATGGGCCGCAATCCCACCATCGCGGCGCCGACACCCAGGCCGGCGAAACCGTTTTCGCTGATCGGCGTATCGATGATTCGCTTCGGGCCGAAACGTTCGAGCAACCCCTGGCTCACTTTGTAAGCGCCTTGATATTCGGCGACCTCCTCACCCATGAGAAAAACATTCGGGTCGCGCTCAAGCTCTTCCGCAAGCGCTTCGTTGAGCGCCTGGCGATAGGTGATTTCTCTCATTTCTGCTGTAGCGGCGCTCTATGAGCGTCGCAAACTTTTAGAGAGAGATGGCGACGGTCATAGACCGGCGCTACAGGTCTATTGTTTGACATAGACATAGTCGTAGACCTTCTCCACCGGCAGCTCGGGACCTTGCTCTGCGAATTTTACGGCCGCGAGCACGGTTTCCTTAGCCTGCTTGTCAATCCGATCGAATTGTTCATTCGTCAATTTACCTTCGCGGGTGAGTTGCGCACGAAATCGGATTATGGGGTCGTCGAGGCGATATTTTTCAAGCTCTTCCTTGGTCCGGTAGCTGGCAGGATCCGACATGGAATGCCCGCGATAACGGTAGGTCCTGACCTCCACGAACGCCGGATGGGATTCTTTGCGAATGGACGTGATAATTTCGGCGAGTTTGTCGCGCACCTCGCGGAAGTTCATACCGTCGATGATATCTCCCGGGATATCGTAACCCTCGGCCCGATCGACGATTTGTTTTAGCGAAGTCGATCGTTTCACCGATGTGCCCATGGCGAAGAGATTGTTTTCGCAAATCAGCACGACTGGCAGTTTGTAAAGCGCGATGAGGTTGAGTGCTTCATGAAATGAACCTTGATTGATCGCGCCATCGCCGAAGAAGCAAAGGGTTACCCGATCTTCACAGCGATATTTCGAGGCGAACGCCATCCCGGCGGCCAGCGGAACGTGTGCGCCGACAATAGCGTGCCCGCCGTACATGTGGTTCGCCTTGTCAAAAAAGTGCATCGAACCGCCCAGGCCGCGCGAGCAACCGGTTGCCTTGCCGAAAAGCTCGGCCATGCACGCATTCGCGATGGTGCCCCGCGCCAGGGCGTGCCCATGATCACGATAGGCGGTAATGATGTAGTCATCCGGGCGCGTCGCGGCAACGGCGCCAACTGCGACCGCTTCCTGGCCAATGTAAAGATGACAGAACCCGCCAATCTTTTGCGCCTGATATTGCTGGCTCGCACGCTCTTCGAAGCGCCGAATTAACAACATTAGCGCGAGCATCTCGACCTCGTCGCGTTGCTCGGGCCGCTGCATTGGACTTTACGCAGTGCGAGCTACTCGAGCGTCCGCGCGCGCCCGACCGGTCTGTCCCCCGAGTTGAATGCAAGCGACGAACAGCAGAGTGAAGATAAAATCGCTCACCACCGAATTCCGGAAAAACATCCAACTCGGCGTCGCGCTGTATTGCGGCAGTCCAACTGTCACCGCCTGAACCAGACCACCGAGATTCTTCGCGTAACCGGGATCGCCCAGCCAGGAGAAGATGTTTGTGATCAAGTAAAAGATTGTCGATCCAGCAAACGAGGCAGGAAGCAGCGTCTTGAGTGAAGCGCGATTTTGCAACAACAGGCCAAAACAACCGATGAGAATCAAAGCAAAGTAGCGGCTGAGAATCTGCGGATCGAGCAGCGTCACTCCGTAGTAATAATTGATTACTGCGTCAGAAATGAAAAACGCAGCGAGCGGGACCGAAAATTTGTAACTTCTCGGAAAATAAACTGCCGCACATAACGCGATAGCGCGCGCCGGGTATAGCTCCGCAAATCCGGTGGCGCCAGAGTGAATCAGCAGTCCGGTCGCGATCCGGTAAACGACGGTGCAGACGATGAGAACAAGCGCTGGAAGCATTGGAAGGAAATTCTACCCGTCCTGTGAGATATGCAAAGCTGATTTGCCGGATGCGCGGGGTTGCTTGAACCCTCGCAGCGGCATGCTTCCTGAGATTGGTGGCGGCTACTTCCGAGAAACGCTGGCGAGTGTCCGATTCAAGCGTGCTTTCCGGCGATTGGCCACATTTCGATGGATAACGCCGCGTTTGGCTGCTTTATCAAGTGCGGAAATCATCGCGCTAAAATTTTCGGGAGAAGCGGCCGCGCGCAGTTGCTTTCGTAATGTGCGCAACCGTGTCCGCGCGCTGCGATTATGCCGCATTCGTTTGATGGATTGTCTGGCACGCTTGGCCGCGGATTTGGTGTTCGCCATTTGTTCAGAAAAATAACAGGGGATGGAGGCTCATTGAATTGAGCGCCCTTGTCAAGAAGCCGGCGATTCTCAGGCTCCGCGACCGCCTGAGAGAATCACAGGTTTCCGCGCGGAACCAGCCGGTGATTTCTCGCCGCCCCGCACCAGGATCAGCTTATCCTCAGGCGAGGAATTGGGACTTGGAAACGGCGCGGTCGTCAGTGCGTTCTTGGCGGCAGGCAGATGGTCGGGAACAATTTGCACGATTGTGCCAAGCGGGATCTGGTCGAAGAGGTTGGCGATGTCTCTTGACCGCATTCGGATGCAGCCATAGCTGGCGGGGCGGCCGATCGTTCTTTCCTCCGCCGTACCGTGGATATAAATGCATCGATTAAAAGCGTGCGCGTTTTCTGGCTCAAGGCCTCGCAACCAAATAATCCTCGTGACAATCGGGTCGCGACCCGGCGCATTCGGGGCCAAAATTTCACCGGTCCAGCGGCGATTGTGAAATACCGCGCCGGCAGGGGCGTGGTCCCCGATTTTCTGGACGACCTGCAGAAATCCGAGAGGAGTAGTCATTCGGCCTAAAAAGTCGCCGAGGCCAAACTTGGAGGTTGAAACTGGATAGGTCGCGAGGGTCTTGTCGTTCTGCACCAACATTAATTTCTGATCGCGCACACTGATAATGACACGGCTGAAAGGATCGACCTCGGACACGGCACAACGGGCCGAACAAAGACAAACAAACAGCGCCAGGACGGACAGGGACGGGCGAAGCATCCGCGTTCTTTTACTCAAAATGCCCTTTCTGTCACGCAGGAATTGCAGCCGGGGCGCGGGAACCGCCGAGATTAAATTTCGGCCACCAAGGGGCGAGTGAAGAAAGCGAGACATAGAGAAAGCCGCCTTGGAACATGAGCAAAAACGGTACCGACAGGAATTGTTGATGCATGATCGCGAACCAAACGAAGTAGCTGAAATAGAGGGCGAAGGCCAGTTCGGCGAGCGGCAACGTTGACTTGATTGCCCGATATTGGCACGTGCGCCAGGACTGAGATCTTCGTTCGATGCCATACTTTGGGGTGCGCGTAAAATCCGAGTGATGATTAAAAATGGCCTCGAGGACTGCGCGCGCGTTGTTGAGAGAGAGACCAATGCCGAGCGCAAGGAGGCACGGCAGGAGCAAAATCTCTCGCATCCAGGTGCGTGGATGAAGCTCGCGCTGGGCGCAGACGTAAAAGACCGTGACCGAGACCGAAGCCGTCAGGAAAATTGGGATATCAATCAAAATGGTGCGGAGCCAGCCCGACTGCGGCCCGCCCGTTGAGGGATGCAAAAGCACGCACAAACAGGCCAGAAGCAAATAGGCGAAGTTCGAGATCAAGTGACCGGTCGCTTCGAGTTTAATCGGAAACGGCAATGGGCTGCGCCAGATCCGGGGCAAAAGCTTTTTGCAGGTCTGAATCGAGCCTTTTGTCCACCGGTGCTGCTGCGATTTAAAACCGTTCATATCGACCGGCAACTCGGCGGGCGTGACTACCTCCGGCAGGAAAATAAATTTCCAACCAGCCAACTGCGCCCGATAGCTAAGATCGAGATCTTCACAGAGTGTATCGTATTGCCAGCCGCCGGCTTCCACGATACATGAGCGTCGCCAAAGACCGGCCGTGCCATTGAAATTAAAAAAACGGCCGCTCCGACTGCGTGCCGTCTGCTCGAGGAGCAGGTGGCCATCGAGAAACATCGCCTGCACCCGGGTGAGGAGAGAGTAACTACGATTCAGGTGGCCCCAGCGCGTTTGAATCATTCCCACATTTGGATCGGTGAAAAAATGGATCGTGCGTTTGAGCAAGTCTGGTTCCGGAACAAAATCCGCATCCAGGATGCAGAGAAATTCGCCATCGGCCGAGTCGAGCCCGACGGCCAGCGCTCCGGCTTTAAATCCGGTTCGATCCCGACGGCGAATCAGCTGGACATCGAAACCGCGTCGGCGCAGCTGTTCAGTGCACGAGGCGGTGATTTCGCGCGTATCGTCGGTGGAATCATCCAATACCTGGATTTGGAGCAATTCCCTCGGATAATCGAGTTCACTAACGGAACGAAGCAAGCGTTCGACCACGTAGATTTCATTGAAAATTGGCAACTGCATCGTCACCTTGGGTAGCTGGGCGAACCATCGCGCAGGCTCCGCGTTACGTCGGCGGTTTTTCAAAAACAGGTAGATGATGAAATAGCGGTGGACCCCGTAGGCGGAAAGACCGAAGAGGACGGCGAGGTAGCAAAACGTCCAAATAATATGACCGATACTTCCTTGCATAAGGGTATTAGGAACTGCCGGTGGTTAAGGCAGCACGGGCGCATGATGGCGCTTCCACTGCGGGCGTCAAATCAAAAATTGGCCTGCTTGCCTCTCAAAAATGCCGACTTGGGTGTTGTCAGGCAGGTGCGGGCGATCTCTGTCGCGGAGCAATTGCGACCGCTCCCGCATCGTCAGTTTGAGAGCCGCTCAGAAATGAAGGGCGCAAACGCGAAGAGCTTGGCTTGGAATCCATGGCGGGTTACGTCGATCCGCGCTCATTCTCCCGCGGTTCCGGGCTAGCTTCGGCCCTGCCATTTAATCAACTTACGAGCGGTTCTCTGCGGTTCCCCAACAGTCGGGAATCGAGGGAACTATGCAATATCTACCCCGACGGGCGGTATGGCCCCTGAGTTGGTCGACCTTATGCTATCTTTCCTATCCAGCGGTATGCCTTTGCGATATGCAGCCAAGAAAGCCTCGCGTAGCCGACTCGAGCGCTTCTACATTGTTTTTGCGATTCTTTTGGTGGGGTGGTTCCCGTCGATGTTGTCGCTGGTCTTTTCCTACACGGTCCTGACCGATACTCTCAAGGCAAAAATCCTGCGCGACCGGCAAACTTTTGTCCAATTAATCGGACACCTGATCGGGGACGATCTTAGCCGGACAAGTGGCATCATCGAATACTATCAGACGCTGCCTGAGGTTGCGAAAATTTATACCTCGACGAACCCGCAGCTCGCTGCGCAGCAATGGCTTGCCACCACATTTTATTCGCATCCGCGCATCGATGGAATGTTCATTGCCGGACGAGATGGCCGGCTGTTCGCGTCAATCCCACCTAACCCGGAGATGGTCGGAAAAGACTTCGGAGGCAGTTTTTGGCAACAACAGGCAAGCGGATCCGATGAAGCCTACGTCTCGCGGGTGCATCCGCGGTTTCCGGATGATCGCATGGCGACCAACGTTGTCGGCGCAGTGCGCACACCCGACAAAACCGTGATAGGCTATATTGGGGTTTCTGTCCTCGTCGAAAGAATTGGCCGCCGCTTATCCACGATCGAGTTCGCCGATCAATCGGTGTGCCAGATCCTGGATCAAGCTGGAAACGCTCTGTTCACCAATGACCTTAAGCCGAAGACGGCAACCGTTTTGGGAGAAGGTTTGATCAAAGAGATTGAGGCGAATAAGAGAGGCCACCTCGAGCGGAACGGCAATCTGTATTCGTTCACTCCGATCGAGTCCACTGGCTGGGTTGTAATGGTGGAGCAGCCCAAAGCGGTTGCCTACAAATCGATTTACGATTGGCGCGGGCGAACGACCGAGCTGGCAACGTGGCTGATAGGCATAACCGCGATTTTTGCGTGGCTTGGTGGCCGATTCTACGGACGCCAGACCGAGGCCGCACAGCGGATCGAGCGAGAAGTGACTTTCAACGAAAAGATTCTCGCGAACATGCCAATGGGTATCGCATTTGTCGATCCGACCTCGAGAAAATTCCTTCAGGCAAATGACGCTTTTACCGATATGGCGCAGCGTTTCGGGGGTTTCGAACCGCGGCGCGACATCCTTGAGGCGACGTACGACGACGTGAAAATCGCGCCAGCAGATGCAATCGAAAGAGTGCTGTCGTTCGGGACGCCATTCCAGTTAGTTGAGCATCCATTTAAAGACGAAGGAGGGATGACACACTTCGTCAATGTCAACCTCCTGCGTCTCCAGGGTTCTCATCAAACCGTCCAGGGTGTGCTTTATCTGATCGAAGATAAAACGCGTGATGTGACGTCGCGCCATGAGCTCATCAACGCCAATGCGGCCAAGGATAAATTTCTCGCGCTTCTCTCTCATGAGTTACGTAACCCGCTTACGCCGGTGATCGCGATGGTGGGAGAGCTGGAAGCGACCGCCCCGCAGTCACCGCAGATTCGACAGGCCTTGGAGGTGATCCGGCGAAATGTGGAATTGGAAGCCCGCTTGATCGATGACTTGCTGGATGTCACCCGCATCGCCAAAGGGAAACTGCAGCTGAGCTTCGAAGTGGTGAGCGCACATGAGATTCTGCGGCGTGCCCACGAGATCTGCCGCGAAGACATTGCGGCCAAGAATATCGAAACTGTATTTCAATTCGATGCCGAGGACATTTACGTCGAGGGCGATCCTGCCCGATTGCAACAGGTCTTTTGGAACCTGATCAAGAACAGCGTGAAATTCACGCCGGCGAAAGGCCGCATCACTATTGCCACTGAAAACCCCGCACCGCAGGAGATCGTGATTAAGATCTCCGACACGGGCATAGGGATCGAAACAGACAAGATTAACAAGATCTTTAATGCTTTCGAGCAAGGGCAAAGCTCAATAACACGAAAATTTGGCGGCCTCGGACTTGGCCTGGCCATTTCAAAAACGATGGTCGATGCCCACCGGGGGAAGATTACAGTAGAGAGTCAGGGGAAGGACAAAGGCGCCACATTCGCTGTTAGGCTGAAAACAGTTCCGGCGCCGATTTTGAAAGGTGACCGTGCAGATGGAGAGCGGACGGCCGATTCTGAACCAAAAGGCGGCGCCGCACGGGAGCGGCGCATTCTCGTGGTGGACGATCACGCCGACACCTGCACCGGTATGAAGATGATGCTGGAGCGGCGCGGCTATCAAATTACCGTGGCGCATTCGGCCGATCAAGCCATGGAAAAGGCGCACGCAGAGAATTTTGATTTGCTCATTAGCGATATCGGGTTGCCTGACCGCAGCGGCTACGAACTGATGCAAGAGTTACACGGCAGCAAGGGTCTGCGCGGTATTGCGCTCAGCGGTTTCGGGATGGAAAGCGACGTGATCAAAGCGCGCGCCGCCGGTTTTTCCGACCATCTGACCAAGCCAATTAATTTTGAGCGCCTTGACGAGGTGATTCAAAATTTGCTCGCGAGCTAGCTAGAAGCAACCTCCTAGTCTGGTGCGATATAAGTAGTTTACCTACGACACGAAGAATCTAGTGGGGGACGCCCAGCTGCGAAATAATCGTGACGTGTAAAGAAACCTTCGGCGCACTGCACTACATCAGCCTGTCGCTCTCCGGAGGCCGTCGATCTTAACGACCGTCGCGACTAGTAACCGGTGCTGTTTGCCTTGGCTCTTTTAATTCGCGCGAAAGCTTCTCGACACGCTGTCGCATGATCTTTCCAGCCTTGAACTTGACCGTAACCCGTGGAGGAATCACAAAGCTGCTGCCCGGCTGGTTTGGATTGCGCCCGACTCGCGGCTTGGTCAAACGCGGCTGAAACACGCCGAAATTGCGAAGTTCCACTGGGGTGTTGTTGGCCAGACTGTCAGTGATTTTGTCCAGTGTCCGCTGGACAACATCAAAAACCTGATGCTGAACCATGCCTGTGTGGTTGCTGATTGCGACCACGATGTCCCGTTTTGTAAGTTTTGCCATATCAAATAGTAATCGCTGCCCAACGTTAAGGTGGCGGCAAAATTAAATAAAGAAAGCAAAAATTTCTCACTTAAATGCTTGGCCACGAAGGAAAAGAAGTACCGGTCAGGCAGCGACAGGCGATCGGCGTAAAAGACGTCCGAGGTAATAAGCGACAGCCGTTTGCCCACCCAGTTGCTTACGTCGTGCCTTGAGTTGGCCTTGGATAATTCCCAGCCTGGTGAAGACAGCGTTCCATTCCATTTCCAGTCGCCTAACGTCCTCGCCAGTCAGATCACGCAGACCACGCATCGAGACGGTGCGTTGCAAGACGTTCATCGCCTTGCCGGATAGCTCATCCAGAATGTTCAATTGGCGGAAGATGTACTCCGTTTCCTGCAAGAGATTCGCGCGAGTTTCGGTGAACTGGCGCTCTTGCTCTGATGAAATGATCGGCTTCTCTTTATCCAGACCGTAAGTGACGAGGTCGTGGAGTTTTTTCCAGTTTTCGAGCTGAAGTGTGAGCAGGCGGAGCTTCGTTTCCAGTTTCGAACTTCTCATGATCGCCTGCTAAAGGCTAAAGCGTTACCAGCTCCAGTGTTTCGTCGAGCTTTTGTAAATTCTCGATCAGCAGATAAGCCCACGGGCGGTCCACCGTCTGCACTTGGCTGATTACGCCTTCCTCAAAATAGAAGCGACCCTGACGCCAGCGAAAGATTTCCGCTACTGCCGGCTCACCATCGAGCGAGCCAAAAACCGCGTGTCGCACCGAACCGTGTTGCAGGTAAATCTCACTGTTCCCACGTCGCGATTTAAAGGTGAAGCGTCCGCTTCGCTGACTCAAGCAACTCATTTGCAGGATTTCGGCTGCCGAAAACTGATTCAGATTGCCAACAAGTGAGTGACAAGGATCGATACCCTCCGCGTTCAGCGCGCCTTGAGTGTCGATTGATTGTGCGAAACGCTCAATCCGTCGGCGCAGGCCGCGTGCAGTTCGCGTGGACGCAATCAGTTCTATTTTCTGCTGTTCCGCAAGCACAGCAACATCGTTTTGATATGGTTGGGTGCACAGGCATGCAATACGGAGCGACGGAAAATGTTGTCGGGCGTTGGTCGCTTGTTCCATTGCCGCTTGCGGTTCTCCTTCAATTACGAAGGCATCGAAATTTTCGGCCAGCAGCGCAACAATTCCTTCGGCAAGCGTCCGCACGATCTCACTTTCCAGGTTCAATCGATCGAAAACGGCCAGCGCTCGATCTTGAAAGACAGGGTCTGCGTTTAGAATGAGCACCCTGATTTCCATGGTCCCCGAAATCTCCTCACAACTAGGAAGCAGGAAGCTTGCCTTTATAACTTTGCCTGTGCCCAGTTACTTCGGCCATTTCTCCCGAACTGATGTAGCCGTAAAGTGCTCCGGCGCAACGGCATGCGCCGTTCGAAAGTGAACCTTCGCCACCCGACGCAAAAACTCTGGACCTCGTTCGGTTACCAATTTCTCAGCTGTCTTCTTGACGTCTTCGGACGCGCCGCGACCCAGTCGCACGCCGAGCGTTTTTCCCTGTCGATCTAACCAGTTAATGAATGCCTCCCGCGCGAGGATAGATGCTGCTGCCACTGCCACGTCGGATTCGGCTTTCGTCCGCTGTTCAATGTTTATCCCGCGACCATGCTGCATCAGCGAGTGTTTGATCACATGAGCATCGGCAAATTGGTCCGACAATGCGCGCGGACAGTCTGGTTTCTTTGCCAGCAGATTTTCAATTACACGGGCATGTCCCCAACCGAGGAGCTTGTTTAGGTTTCCAAGCTTTTCGTAGAGCTGGTTATAACGTGCAGGTCCTATCAGAACCACATCAACGGCGCGACCGGCTGTGCTGCGAATGATTTTCGCCAGTGTGCGAATGCGTGCATCGGAGCCAATGCGCTTGCTGTCCTGCACGCCGGCAGTCAAAAGTTTCCGTGCGATTCCACGCTCAACATACACGCCCGCCACTACAAGTGGCCCGAAAAAATCGCCTTTCCCGCTTTCATCAATTCCGAAATGGGGCTCGAACATCATGGGCGAATGCAGTTCTTCATAACCGAGTCTTGCTTCGCCCAAAATTCTGGGCTCAAGCTGGAACTGCACGAATTCTTCCGCCCCCTTGCCCTGCACGAGCACCTTGGGTCCTTTTTCATAAACCGTGACGGTCAGTTTGTTTTTCTGGGCAAAGAAAACCGTCCACGGTTTCGGTGAAAATTCGAAGCCGAGCTCATTGAGCAGCGCGCGAAGCGCTGTCGCCTGCTCGGGCGTAAGTGGATGGGTATAGGAGTTCAAAACGCCCAACGCTCAACGCTCAACGCGCAACGTTCAATCATCTTCTGAATTGAGCGCCTGCCGCGCCGTAGCATTGCGAAAGCGGGTTGGACGTTGGACGTTGAGCGTTGGACGTTTGCTTCGAAATGGTGATGCCGCCCAAAATCGTTCGTGCCTTCCAACGCTCTCTTCTTCGTTGGTACAGCCGCAACGGTCGCGATCTTCCCTGGCGTCGCACGCGCGATCCATACGCTGTCCTCATTTCTGAGTTCATGCTCCAGCAAACGCAGGTCGCCACTGTGTTGCCTTATTATAATAAATGGCTCAGGCGATTTCCCGATTTCAGCGCGCTTGCTCAAGCATGCGAGTCGCAAATAATGCATGCGTGGCAAGGGCTCGGTTATTACAGGCGAGCGCGCAATCTCTACCGCACGGCGAAAATCGTGCGAGAGCGCCACGGTGGAATTTTGCCGCAGGATATCTCGGAGATCCGCGCGTTGCCTGGGATTGGTTCTTACACGGCAAATGCGGTCGCCTCATTTGCATTTGACCAGGCCGTGCCGGTCGTTGAGACGAACATCGCGAGGGTGATCGCGCGTTTGTTCGATGAGAGGCAACCAATCGATTCTGTTGCCGGAAAGCAAAGACTCTGGCAGCAGGCTTCCGAGCTTTTGCCGCCGAGCAACTGCGCTGATCACAATTCTGCCCTCATGGATCTCGGCGCGCTCATCTGCACCGCACGTAAACCGAAATGCGGCATGTGCCCGGTAAAAAAATTTTGTCGTGCGACTACCCCGGAACGTCTCCCATTTAAACGAGCGCGGCCGCAAACGAAACGGTTGGTTGAGGCTCATGCGCTTATTATCAGGCGAGACAAAATTCTGCTTCAGAAATCAACCAAACGCTGGCGCGGCATGTGGATTTTACCACCGCACAAACTTGACCGTTTTAGACGGTCAAGTTTGCCAGGATCCATTTCTTACACGCTTGTTTTTCCATTTACGTATCATCGCGTGACGCTTCATGTCTTCCACCAGAGGCCGCGGCGGATTAATAACAAGCGTGAGCGTTGGTTCCGGATTGGTTCGCTCAGTTCGATTCCACTGCCGTCGCCGCACCGGCGCGCGATCTCCGCAATTCTGCATTAAACGTTGGACGTTCGGCGTTGGGCGTTGAACGTTTTCCGCTTCAATTAGCAATGGCGGCTGCCAACACACTCCCGGATCCGCACGGCCATTTCGGGCCTTACGGCGGAATCTTTGTCCCCGAAACACTGATGTCGGCACTCAACGATCTCGCCCGCGAATATGAGCGTGCGAGAACCGATCCGGCGTTTGAGGATCAATTATCGAGCTTACTGCGAGATTTCGCCGGCCGACCAACGCCGCTCTACTTCGCGGAACGCCTAACGAGCAGGCTCGGCGGCCCCAAAATTTATTTGAAACGCGAAGATTTGCTCCATACCGGGGCGCACAAGATCAATAACGCGCTCGGACAGATTTTGCTCGCGCAGCGAATGGGCAAGAGGCGCATTATTGCTGAAACTGGCGCGGGTCAACACGGCGTGGCTACGGCAACGGTGGCAGCGCGTTTCGGCTGTGAATGCGTGATTTACATGGGCGAGATCGACATGGAACGCCAGGCATTGAACGTGGCGCGGATGAAATTTCTCGGCGCCAAAGTTATTCCAGTCACGGCGGGACAGGCCACTCTTAAGGAAGCGATCAACGAAGCGATGCGCGATTGGGTGACAAACGTGCGCACGACCCATTACATCCTGGGGTCCGCGCTCGGTTCGCATCCTTACCCAATGATGGTGCGCGATTTTCAGCGCGTCATCGGAATCGAAACACGCCGCCAGATTCTGGAGCGCGAAAGCCGGCTTCCCGATCTCCTGGTTGCTTGCGTGGGCGGAGGCAGCAACGCAATCGGTTTATTCCATCCTTTTTTGCAAGATTTGCCGGTCCGAATGGTTGGTGTCGAAGCGGGTGGTGAAGGAATTCGCCCGGGCAAACATGCGGCGCGCTTTCAAGGCGGGAAACTCGGAGTGCTCCAGGGAACGAAAACGTTTTTGCTCGCGAATGATGACGGTCAGATCGAGTTAACGCATTCGGTCTCCGCCGGGCTGGACTACGCCGCAATTGGCCCGGAGCATTCTTATCTGCGCGATCTAGGCCGCGTCGAATATACCTACGCCACCGACGACGAGGCACTCGCCGGTTTCAAATTATTGTCGGAAACAGAAGGGATAATTCCTGCGCTGGAAAGTGCGCACGCGATCGCTTATGTCGCGAAAACTTCCCCGAAAATGTCGCCCGAGGAAATCGTTGTCGTCAATTTATCCGGGCGCGGCGACAAAGATGTCGATCAAGCGGCCAAATACCTGTTATAAGGTGGTCCAATAACGGTGCAACAGCCGTTAGTGTCGCTGCGTTTTAATTTCTTCGAGTGTTGCGCGCGCGGCCGGTTCATCAGGAACAACTTCCAAGGTTGCTCGCAAGTGTGCTTCCGCCTCATCATACCGGCCAAGCTTGGCTAAAAGCATCCCGAGGTTCCGATTGATGGCGGGGTGTTGGGGCTGCAATTCAAGAGCTCTTTCGTACTGGCGAATTGCTTCCTCGTACCGCCGCATCGCTTCGTCGCCAATCATTTCGCCCGAGCCACAGAGGCTATTGGCCGTAATGGTCAGCGCGTTGGCGAGGTTGGTCCGAATCGTTGCGATGCTGCTCGTCGCTCCGGAAGATTTTGCCTCCTTTAACTGCAAAGCTTTCCGATACTCAGCGATTCCCTCTTCAAATCGGTCCAAGCGGCAGTAATCGAGCCCAAGTAAGTTATGAATATCGGCCAGCTCTGGCTTCAGTTGAACCGCGCGCTCTAAGTGGAAGAGTGCTTGTGCGTATTCTTCTTGCTTAAAACGGCGTTGTCCCAATTGCACGTGTGCCTGCCAGGCATCGGGATTTTTCGAGAGATTATCCGCCCAAAGCGTTTCCTCATCGTGGAACACGGCCGCGCGAGTGAAAGTGTAGGTTCCCATCGCAGCGAGCAATACTGTGACTACAAAACTTGCTGCGAATTTCATCGTGGGTTGGCCGCGGTTCCAGAGAACCGTGATAGCTGCGCTGACCAGCGCGATAAGCGACACGTCAGCAAAATATTGAAGATGATCCGCGACCAGGGTGCCGCTGCGCAAGTAAGCCATGCGCACGAACCCAAGCACGGGCAGCAACGCGAGCAGAAAGTAAGTGATAGCGAAGAAAGAGCCGCGTGTTCCGCGATCTCGGCACGACCAAAGCACCACGACCAATCCGAGAAGTGCAGTTAAGGGCAGCCACTCGAGCGGCGCGGGAGAATCGAATCGCCACACCCGATAAATCGACATCAGGTGTGCCGGGACGAAAACGTTCCCTGCATACCACCAAATTGCCATCGCCGCATTTACCAACCGCCGCTCGAATGAGCCAGTAACAATTTCCTCTTCGCCGATGCCTCGATTTTGAAACCAAATCGTGACAACGCTGAGCGCGGCCGCGATCAGAAAGAACGGCCAGGTTCGAATCGCTTCACGCCGAAAGGTCCCGCATGTTCTGCCGCCAGAGCGCCACCATTCGCACAGGATCAACGCAATCGGCAAAAACACCACTTGCGTCTTTGCCAAAAGGGCCAACAGAAAAAAGAGCAAGGACACTGCATATGCGGTTCGCCCAACACGCGAACGCTCCTCGACCGGCTCAAGAAAAAAAAAGGCTGACAACAGGGCAAAGAACATTGCCAGGACATTTTTGAGCTCTGAAATCCATGCGACCGATTCCGCATGCAAGGGATGGATCCCGAAGATCAATCCCGCCAACCACGCGCCCGGCACATTCAATCGTCGCAAGACCAGCCAGACAAGGACCGCGTCGGCCGCCTGCAGAAGAACGTTAACGGTATGATAACCCATCGGGTTCTCGCCAAAAATATGGTACTCGATCCAAAACACCGTGTTCGTGACTGGAAAATAATCTGCCGTCCTCCCACCAGACCACATTTCCGTCAGCCCGGAGAAACTTCGCAGCAATGGATTGGCGGTTATGAGCTGCTCATCATCCCAAACAAAATCGGCGCGAAATGCCGGGAGATAGACCAGTACAACCGCAATCAGGATTACCGCCAACTGCGCTGCCAGATGCCAAAGCGCAGGTTGGTCGGGCGGATGCGATGCCTTTGGCCGCCGGCGTGATGGCATAAGCGAGCAGACAGTAAAGATGTCATCCGGTTGTTTCCATTTGTTATTTCGCGGCTCTTTCGTGAAGCTAAATGGCTGTGCGAAGCATGACGGGCTATGGCCGTGGTGAAACCGATCACAACGGTGTCAAGGTTAGTGTGGAACTGAATTCCGTAAATCGGAAGCAGAGCGACATCGTCGTCAATTTACCACGCGACTGGGCCGAGCTCGAGCCGCGCGTTCGGCAAGCAATCAACGAAAGTGTCTCACGCGGGCGCACAAACGTTGTCATCAGTTATCATGATGGCTCAGGCGTCACCCGTAAACTCGCGCTCGATACGGAGCTGGCACGCTCGTACCACGAGGCCATGCGTGCGTTGCAGAAAGAATTGAATGCGGCGGGCGAGATTACGATTGGCGCAATTCTGCAAGCGCCCGGGGTGTTGCGCGTTCCGGAGGAAACGCTCAAGGCGGAGGAGGCGTGGCCCGCGGTTGAGCGCGCATTGCGCGGCGCGCTCGCTGAGTTGATCAAAATGCGCGAGCGCGAAGGTAAACATTTGGCCAAGGATTTGATTCATCGTTTGAAAGCGATGCGCAAACGATTGAAGGAAATCCGGGCTCTTCATCCCGACGTGGTCAAAAAGTATCGCGCCGCGCTACTGGATCGCATTCAAAAAGCCGGTCTGCCAATCGCGGGTGACGACGAGCGACTGGTCAAAGAAGTTTCGTTTTTTGCCGATCGTTCCGACGTAACGGAGGAGTTGACGCGAGTAGAAAGTCACCTCGCCCAATTCGCGCATCATCTGCGCAGAAACGAGCCTGTTGGACGCACGCTCGAATTCATCACTCAGGAAATTTTTCGCGAGTTAAACACACTTGGCGCAAAAGCGAACGATGCCGCTATCTCGCAGCACGTGGTCGCGGGCAAAGCCGAGTTGGAAAAGATCCGCGAACAGATCCAGAACCTTGAATAAACAATTTGGTCGTTACGGAATTCTCTTTGTGATTTCCGCCCCGTCCGGGGCGGGGAAGACCACGCTGGTCGACGCGCTTCGCCAGACGCCGGAATTTATTTATTCGGTGTCGTGCACCACTCGGCCGCCGCGCGCCGGTGAAATTGACGGTGAGGATTATCGGTTCTTATCTGAAGCGGATTTTCTCGATCGCGTGCAAGCCGGCGAATTTCTCGAGCACGCGCAGGTGCACGGGCACCGCTATGGAACATTGCGCCAGCCGGTTGTGACCAATTTGCAAAAGGGGGTCGACATTTTGATCGACATCGATATCCAAGGGGCGGCTGCCCTTCGCAATTGCGGCGATCCATTCATCCGCCAGGCAATGGCTGACGTGTTCATCATGCCGCCGAATCTGGACGAGTTGCGCCGACGCTTGACTAAGCGCGGTACGGAGACGCCGGAGCAAATTGAAACGCGCCTGGCCCAGGCTGCGCGTGAAATGGAACGGTGGCGGGACTATCGTTACACTATCATCAGTCAATCGGTTGAAGAGGATTTGCAGAAATTTCGGCATCTCACCGGCGCCGAACGATACTTGAGCCGGCGTCTCATCGAAAGGTAGTCCCGGGACGATTCCTGATTAAGTTGTGGCCTTTATGCAAAGGAATCCAAAACGCAGAGGCACTCGGGATGGGGCGGGCAAAGTCGTCCGGATGCGAGGCGGACGGCAAAAATGCATTGTGCTGGGCGTCTCCGGCTCGATTGCCGCTTATAAATCGGCCGAGCTGGCAAGTCTACTCGTCAAACAAGGTCATGATGTTTTTGTGGTGATGACGTCGGATGCGACCGAGTTCATCACCCCGCTTACTTTGCAAACCCTTTCCAAGAATCCGGTGATGACGAGTTTCTTCGATGAAAAGGAAAATTGGCGGCCCGGTCACATTGAATTGGCCGATCGCGCCAACCTGCTGGTAATCGCACCGGCGACCGCCAACATTATTGCCGAACTCGCGCATGGTTTGGCGAATCATCCGCTTGCCGCCATTGCTCTGGCCACCCGCGCTCCAATTTTGCTCGCCCCGGCCATGAATGGGAAAATGTGGTTGCACCCGGTTACGATCGAGAACATGGAGAAGTTGAAATCGCGCGGCGTCGAATTCATCGGACCGGAAGAAGGCATGCTGGCCTGTGGTTATGAAGGGATCGGTCGCCTTTGGAACGTCGCGGACATCGCTTTCCGCGCCGAGTTTCTTCTCGCCCGCCAGGAAAATTTGATCGCGTGAGATTTCTTATCACGGCAGGGCCGACCCGCGAGCCGATCGATCCCGTCCGTTTCCTCAGCAATCGCTCGTCGGGAAAAATGGGCTATGCCATCGCGGACGCGGCGCTGGTCGGTGGACACGAAGTCGTTTTGATTTCAGGGCCGGTCTGCCTCAACCCGCCTCACGCCGCGAAAGTAATTTCCGTTACCACGAGTGACGAGATGTTCGATGCGGTGGATCGACATGTGCGCGACTGCGACATCTTCGTGATGTGCGCAGCGGTGGCCGATTACAAGCCGGCAAAAGTTTCAGCGACCAAAATTAAAAAGCGCGGTGCCCCTTCTTCTCTCGACCTGATTCCAACCCGCGACATTCTTGCCTCGTTTGCAACAAGAGATCGATCGTTTTTCGTCGTCGGTTTCGCCGCCGAAACAAACAACGTTGAAGAAAATGCTCGGAAAAAACTGTTCGAAAAAAATCTGGACATGATTGTGGCAAATGATGTTGGCGCGACGCATTCAGCGATGGAGAGCGATGAAAATGAAGTGATGATTTTGTTTCGCGACGGTGAAATCCAAAGAATTCTGCGGGCACCGAAAAAAATTATTGCACATGAGCTGATAAATATTTTTTGCAAATCCGTGCGAAAAACGTTTGACAAAAAAACTGCCGCGATTACTTGACTCGTTGCAAGTGAAGTCATTCCCAACTCATCACATGTCACCGCCGCTGCGGATTGAAAGGGGGGAATAGTCGATGCCAGCAAAAAGAAAGAAAGCCGCTAAAAAGAAATCAGCGAAAAGAAAGAGGCACTAACGTCTCAGTCTTGATCACCAACTCCGAACGCTTTCGGAGTCAAAGTCCCAACCTTAACCCGGGAGAAAAATTTATTTTTTCTCCCGGTTTCTTTTACCGCCGATCTCCCTACGTAACGTCCACAAAGGCCACGACGGCTTTGGAGTGCGCGGACACGTCCGCGCTTTTCAAAGCGGCGACATGTCGCCGCACTCCATAAAACCCACGCGGCATGGCTGAGTTTTGCAACAGTCTCTTGAGAGGTTCTGTTCCGGTTTCCGTTGTGCACTTTGCCGCCTTTTGTGCGAGATACTTTGCCTGCATGAAGCATTATCTCGACGTGGCGGAGAATGCGGCCCGCACCGCTGGCCATTTGCTCCGGCAAAATTTTCACCGCCCGCTCCGCGTCAGTTCTGCCGAGGCGCACGACATCAAGCTTGAGATTGACGTTCAGACCCAGGAACTGATCACGCGTTTGCTGCTCAAGGAATTTCCGCAGCATGCGCTTTATGGCGAAGAAGGAATTGTCGGTGACCAATCGAGCCCGCATCAATGGGTGGTCGATCCACTTGATGGCACGGTGAATTACTTTTATCGCATCCCGCATTTTTGTGTTTCGATTGCGCTGCGTTTCGAAGGTGAAGTGATCGTGGGCGTAATTTACGATCCCATGCGAGAGGAAATGTGGAGCGGACAAAAAGGGGAAGAGCCGCGCCTGAACGGCCAACATTTTCGCGTGAGCAATCGCGCTGATCTCGCTCAGGCCGTCATTTCGGTTGGTCTTTCCAAAACCGGAGCGATGATCGACTCGAATGCTCCGCTGCTCCAGGAAATGATCCACCGTGCCCGCAAATGTCGTTTGATGGGGAGCGCGGCGCTTGATATGGCCTACGTCGCGTGCGGCCGCTTCGACGCTTATATTGAGCAGGGAATTAGTTTGTGGGATGTCGCCGCCGGTTGGATTTTGGTCGAGACCGCTGGTGGAAGGGTCGACCTCCGGCCGCGTCAGGACATGAAAAACAAATACAGCATCGTTGCTTCGAACGGTGTGATCGATTTAAAGTTGTGACCTTATGTTTCGCTGTGGAATTGGATATGATATTCATCGTTTGGTTGAAGGTCGCAAACTCATTCTCGGAGGAGTCGAGATCCCGTACGAGCGGGGATTAGAAGGGCACTCTGATGCGGACGTGCTTTCCCATTCGATCGCGGATGCGCTTCTGGGTGCCATGAGCGAAGGCGACATCGGCCGCCATTTTCCGAATACCGACGAAAAGACTCGCGGAATCAGTAGTCTCGAAATTCTCGGTCACGTCCGTTCACTTCTTGCCGAAAAAAACGCGCGGGCGGTGAACATCGACGCGACGGTGATCGTTGAAGCGCCGGTTTTGCAACCGCACATACCCGAGATACGAAAAAAAATTGCGCGCTCTCTGGCGTGCGATCTTTCATGCATCAATGTCAAAGCGACGACCAATGAGCGGTTGGGCGCGATCGGCCGGGGAGAAGGAATTGCTTCGATGGCGGTCGTGTTGGTGGAAGATCTCTAGGCCGCGCAACGCGGATGGCGCTCCGTTTTTTTAACACTTACTCGCGAACGATCGAAGAGTTCGCGCCGCGCGACCCGACGAAGGTCGACATGTACACTTGCGGACCGACGGTTTATAGCCGCGCGCACATTGGGAATTTTCGTGCCTATGTTTTCGAGGATTTGCTCCAACGTCATCTCGAAGCGCGCGGATTCGAAGTGCACCGGGTGATGAACATCACCGACGTGGATGATAAGACGATCCGTGGCGCGCGCGAAGTGGGAGTGCCGCTCCAAAAATTCACCGAGCAATTCAAGCAGGCCTTTTTCAAAGATATCGAAAAGTTGCGAATCAAGCGCGCCGACGAGTTTCCGGGAGCTACCGATCAACACTACATCGACCGGATGATTTCGATGATTGGCACGCTCATCTCGCGCGGACTCGCCTACCAGGCTGAAGACAAATCCGTTTACTTTCGGATCAACAAATTTCCAAACTATGGAAAGCTCGCTCATTTCGATCTCACCCAATTGCAATCGACCGGCCGGGTAAGACACGACGAGTATGACAAGGAGCACATCGGCGATTTCGCACTTTGGAAGGCGTGGGACGGGGAAGACGGTGATGTCGCCTGGGAAAGTCCGTGGGGGCGCGGCCGGCCCGGCTGGCACATCGAATGCAGCGCGATGGCGACCGCATTGCTCGGTGACGAGATCGACATCCACTGCGGCGGAGTGGACAACATTTTCCCGCATCACGAGGCGGAGATCGCTCAGAGTGAGGGCGTGACTGGGAAAAAATTCGTTCGACTGTGGCTGCACTGCGCCCATCTCCTGGTCGATGGGCAGAAAATGTCGAAGTCGTTAGGCAATTTCTATACCTTGCCCGATGTCCTGGCGAAGGGTTACACCGGCCGTGAGATTCGTTACGCCCTGATCCGTGTCCATTACCGAACCCCACTAAATTTCACCTGGGAAGGAATGACGGAAGCGCGCTTGTCGCTCGGGCGAATTGACGCTTGGTTGGAACGCCTGCGCGAATGCGCACAAGAAGAAAACGTCCAACGCTCAACGCCGAACGCTCAACGCCCAATTGAAGAATCTGAATTCGAGAATGCACTCGATGACGATCTGAACATTTCAGCCGCCCTCGGATTTTTGTTCGAGACGATTCGCGGGACAAACCGCGCGATGGATCAAAATGCTCTCGATGCCCCTTCAGCAAATGCCTGGCTGACGTGGTGGAACCGGATAAACGGCGTGCTCGCTCTCGAGAAAGAAGGAGAAAAGATTCCGGCAGATGTCATGAAGCTGGTCGAAGAGCGCGAACGCGCGAGAGCGGCGAAAGATTGGAGAAAAAGCGACGAGTTACGCGACAAGATTGCTGGTCTCGGCTGGGAAGTGCGCGACTCAAAGGATGGACCAAAACTTGCGCGGCGCGGTAGTGGCTGAGTTTGGGAAGCGCACGCGCCTCGCGTGCTGGCGATGGCGCCCTCGGCATCGCGAACTTTTTGGAACGCAACATCGGTATACAAAGATCTCATCGAGGCTGCCGCAGGTCTGAGCTCGCCGGGGCGAGTTTGTCTGATTGGCAGACGGGGCTGGAATTTGACGCGAGGCGCCACCGCTCCCGAGAATTTACGCTCGCATACCGCGGAATGCTTTGCTCATCTTGAACGTTAAAGAATGTTTGCGCCTTCTGATTATCTAAGCCTGGAGCACACCGCCCATCCCAAACTGTTCGAGAACCAGAAATATATCTGGGACGCGCTCAAACAAATCGCGAGCTATTTGCAATTCCGTCTTAAACCCGGCGTGCTCGGAGAATTGATGGGCAAACCTTTTATTAGCGGTCACGTCTTTATTGGGCACGGCACGATTGTTGAGCCTGGCGCGGTGTTGAAGGGACCGGCGTGGATCGGTGAGAACTGTCACATTCGCAGCGGCTGTTACGTGCGCGAGAACGTCATTGTCGGTAACGAGGTGGTGATGGGAAATTCATGTGAGTTCAAAAATAGCATTCTGTTCGACGGAGCGCAGGTACCCCATTTCAATTACGTCGGCGATTCCATTCTGGGCTATCACGCCCACCTTGGCGCAGGGGTGATTCTTTCGAATGTAAAACTTGATCGCGGGGAGATCGCCGTGTCCAGCGACCAGGGCGAGATCGCGACGGGGCTAACCAAATTCGGTGCGATTGTTGGCGATCATACTGAGATAGGCTGCAACGCCGTGATTAACCCCGGCTCGATTCTGGGGCGCAACTGCCTCGTTTACCCCGGCGTGAATTTTCGCGGCGTGTTGCCGCACCGAAGTATCGTCAAATTGCGCCAGGAATTGCAACTTTTGGAGCGGCGGGATAAGAAACCAACTTAATCTTCGTTATCGAGCAGCGCGATGCGCTTCTACTACAGGCGATCAAGCGAGCAAGTGAGCTGACGTTTCGAGCAGGCCAAGATTCGAACACACAGGTGCCGTTACTCAAACAGAATGGCGCCTCGCATGGAAATGATGCCTCATTGCGTCCGATCTGATTCGAAAAGGGTCGTCCCATGAGATGCTTTCGTGTTGGTTGTTGCGCGGAATGACGCCTAACGAAAAAAGATCAGCTGAACGGCGAAGCAGTGAAGCACATCATCAAAGGTGGCAATCTTCGACTATGAGTGTGTTGCCGCTGACACCCGCCACAGTTCCCCTCAGAGTAATCGGATTCCCTGCCGTCTTTTGCTCTAGTCCGCCGAGATCATTGAAAATACAGTTCATCCAACGCACTTTACCCGCCCCGTAGTAAGGCACGTACAGTTCGACGATAACCTTCTCTCCTGACCGGAAAATACTTTTTATGGTCCCGCTCAGGGAGCAAATTCGGCCCTTGTATTTGCTGTCCGCCTTGATCTCACTTGCGGCGTACTCGCCCACTAACATCTCGGGGCTTGTTGACGCTATTTGCCCCCCGGACTGACCATACGCCGGTCTATCAAGTGCACTTCCCCTGAGTGAATTTCCCGTTGCGTTAGTGTACGACCGCCCCTGCGGTTCCGGGGTTGGGTTTTCCCTCCAATACTTCTGTCTTTCTTCGGCCCGTTTCTGCCGTGCATCGTCTTGCTGTTTTCGAAACGCCTTCTGAGTGGCAGCCTGCTCGGAGGAATATGCAGCCGCCTTCGCGGCATCGTAGTGAAAACGTTCCTGAACCTCTTTAGGCAACTCGGTGAAGTAAACTTTCGAGATTCCGGCACCCGTGACGACCACGATGCCATCGGGTTCAACTCGGCTTACCGTTACGTTTTTGTATTCTTTTCCCTCAATCGTCTTGAAATCCTCTCCAAACGAGATTGAAGCGATCACAAATAATACAGCGATCAGATTCCAAGTCTTCATATTGAGAGAATGAAGGAATGCCTCGTTGGCTGCGAGTGAAAAGGAGGATCCCCCTTAGCGCAAGTGCTCGGTAGCAGGATTCGACGCCCCCGCAAAAAACGCGGCTGGTCGCGCAAAACATCGACCGCAGTTACATGGGCGGAGTCGAACGAGGCGAACGCAATCTGTCGTTCAAAAAATTGTGTGCAATTGCGGAGACGCTTGCGATGTCGGCAGCCTCACGCGCGGATTGCCCGTGAAAGAATAAATCGCAGCGGGAAAAATCTTCCCGTAGGGGCGAATTGACCGGCGAATGTGATCGTTCTTTTTGAGCTTTAGGCTAAACGAAAAAGGACAACCAAAAAACACGCTCCTCCAATCACTGGCAGAAATACTTTTGCGAAACGGAACACGATAGCCAAACAATCAATCGTTTGTGTGGAAGGCCAAGGGGTTGATTTGCCAGCATTTTCTGTGAATTCCTTTTGCCAGCGCGTCGCATCTTGCTCGGCATATTCAACTCGTTTGCGAAGCAGCCCTCCGAGCCACCAATTACCAATCAAGCTGATAACCAAATTCAAAATAACGGCTGCTATGGACATTTCCGCCCAGATATTGCTGCGAAGTCTGTCAACTGAGCCGAAGACAGCCCAGTTTGCGCCGATAAGCGCTAGAGACAAAGCGAAACTGCTTTCGGTCAATTTGCTAGTCCAATAAAAATAATCATCCCGAATTGATTGCAGAGCCGCTTGCGGGTTGTCGTGAAGGCCAGCCGCCGGTTGGGGGTGAGATGAAGCGCCGGGCTGACCGGTCGGAGATGTTGGTGGAAGTGGTGAAGAGGGGAAGGTCACAAGCGCCCAAATTTATTATTTTATCGTCCGGGACCGGGACCCCTTACCGCCGCCCAACGCGCTTTCATCAAGTCAGAAAGCCTCTTTCGGCCAGCGGCGCTGAGTCGACGTTTGCGCGGTGCTGCTCCCTTCGAGCCACCCCGGCGCGCTCTTTCTCTCGCCCACCGTGCTCTGGCTGCTGCTGCGATTTTCGCCCGCGCTGCCGCAGAAAGGGGCCGACGCCCGCCAGCTGGCCTGGCTCCACCGGTTCGGCCGCCTAACAAACTAGCGAGCCGTCGTTCCAGCGCAGTAATTTGTCTGCGAATTGATAATGCCTGTTCTAAAGCTGATTCTGATAGGTCCATGTGCCCCTCACGGGATTGTTTAAGGGCTTACGCGCGTGGATGGTAGACGCAAGCTCGCTGACGCGGCTAACTCCATCGCGATCAGCTTTCGATCTTCCTTTTGGTCGGCAGGTGGCCAGCCGATGATATTACGGTGTCGGGGCGGTGGTTCGTCTGAAACAACATGCAAGGCGTGAGCAGTTATCACACTGCTCGCAATGTCAGCACGAGCATGGAGGTTCTGTTGACGCAGGTTCGCCATATTTGCACCAATGCTCCAAACCCGTGTCTCGTTCAACCGGTTAGTGGCAAACACCGAGAGTGTATTATCCGGTTGCGGCATAAAGACTCGAGGTCTGATTAGCTTCTTCCCAACATTGAAGTCGTTCCGCGAAAAGATAAACCGCGTTAAACGTGTATCTTTGCCGTCTAAAAAACGCGCGCGCAGCCAGCCAACGATGCGCCGCCAATCAAGATGCCACACGCCTTATGTGCTCTAGCAATGTGCGTGGCAAAGCTCCTTGGAATCGTTCGCTGCCGGTCACCTTATCGCTGCCAAACAGCCCCGCGTAAGACATAACGTTGCGGGTTCCAAGGCTGATTGAAAACTGTCGACGCGCTCCGCAAATCCAATCGAAGGACACTTCACCGTCGGGCTCTACAGAAACGTCCGGCATCGGGATGTTGCTCGGCAGCGAATCGATAAACGCGTAAGCATTGAGAACAGCTAACGGTTGGACCTTATCTGCACCATAACCATCCCATCCGTCAGAGTCAGCTTGGCGGTAAGCGTCGATTAGCTGATTTATGCATTCTGTCCGGGATGAGCCAAGTGAACGCGACGACCACAACTGATCGCGGGTCTCTTTGAAAAGATTTCTTACGCGCTTCGCTTCGTCGCTGACTGCATTGCTGTCAACGATTTCAAAGAGGCCGACCGATGGATAGGAAAGTACAGCTGAACTCATTTAAACATTTCAATGGCGTCGTTGGTAAGCGTGGCAAAAAAGACACGATTTTTCATCTCACGCAATGCCGCGAACCGCGAAACAATCTCACCCGCATTCGGTTGTATAGTTTTTACAATATAAGCGTCAATGTCTAAAATGAAAGGCAGCCGCCCCTGTTCTGGGGGGCCCTCGATCACTTGCGTCACGGTCGTCGAAATCCCAGTCTGCGGGTCATCCAACACCACTCTCGAGAGTAATGATCCGACTATCTGAGGAGCGTCAGGGGGCACTGCGGGTGGCACTGTGAGATACTTGCCAAAGTTTTCGAGAGGCAATGGAAACAATATTCGATTGACGTATCTAGTGGCGATTCGAGAAATTTCCTCAGGTTGGCAGCTCGCCCGGTAAATGGTCCACAACCGTGTTGCTTCGCTGAACACCGTTTCCCACTGAGTGTATGGTCTGAGGCGACTGAAGCTGAAGCCATCTTTGGAGAGGACCGCGATTTCCAAACCATCCTGGCTTCGGAATCTGTAGCCACGTGGTCCTAACCTGCGTGACGTAGACTCGGCCTCGGCACCAGCGACCTGCGTAATCTCGAACTGAAATTGTCGTTCTTCTTCTCCGAATCGATACTTCGGTCCAAACGATTCACCGGCCTGCTTCAGTGTCGTCACGTCGAGCGTAGCTGGTAGCTTGACGCGCCAATCGATCACGGCCTCGATTATCGGAGCGTGTGGGAGATGTGGATATCGAGCCCCGCTATTCATCGAAGTTGTGGCTGTAGCGGTGTTCGTGCCATCGGCATCCGCTCGTAAGGTGGACGTCACAATCCGAGACTAAAGGAAACGTGCCCAGGTCGCTGGTCAAAGACAAGCTGTTATTTTGCTTACGGCACGTCGCGCGATTCGCGCGCTGGTTGCATCGATTTATGTTTCCGCTGCCGCTTCTGACTAGTCCAGCCCCCTCGCAAACGTGACTGCCTTTGACCTAGAGCATTCCAGCCTGCTTCCTCGGCGTCATATTGCGGCTGTGATTGTGACTTTCGCCGCGTCAGCCTCGTCTTCCTGTCGCAGCGGATGGGAGGGGATTCGAACCCCTGGTGCCTTTCGGCACACACGCTTTCCAGGCGTGCACAATCAACCGCTCTGTCACCCATCCATAGGACCGACTGGCACTGTAGCGGCGGTCTGTGACCGTCGCTAATTTTCTCACGCGCGTTTGCGACGCTCATAGAGCGCCGCTACAGAGAAAGTCGCCGGAACAACTCGTCGAGCGGGAGTTGAATGCCGATATAAAATTCGCCGAAGTCAGCGTACTCGGCGCTCACTGGATCAAAGCGCATTTTGTAAACGATCGCTTTGATCTGAAACGTGTCGCGCGCAAACAGGGTCACGCCCCATTCGGCGTCGTCCAGACCCGTTGATCCGGTGATGAGCTGTTTTACTTTGCCGGCAAACTCGCGACCCACGCTGGCATGCCCTTTCATTAAATGCCTCCGCTCCTCATAGGAGAGCGCGTACCAATTTCGCTGCTCGCCGCGTCGCTTGCTCATATTGTAAAAGCAGATCACCGGCCAGTCGGGCAACGTGGGGTAGACACGTTCCTGACGGTAATGCTTCATTCGTTCCCGAAACGAAGTGAGCGCTTCATTCAGCTTCGCCGGGTTGCTTCTTACCTCCTGGTCGAGCGTCTGCGTGTATTCTTCTTCCGTTGTGATGTATTCGCTTTCCTCGGTGAGCGACAAATAGCTGTAAACCGGCGTTAGCACATCTGCGCCTAACGATAGCGAGAGCTGCTTGTCGATCCTGTTGGCGCCATGCAGGTCTGGGGTAATCAGCATGAATCCGAGATCGGCTTTCGGCGTGACGATGCTGAGAGTGAGTAGTTGGGTCGACTCCATCGCCCGCACATCCTGGACGAGTGACGCGAGGTTCGTCTTCGCAGCATTTTGCTCTTCGCGGCTGAGCAATTGCCATTGGCCATACTCGATCCGGTAAAACAAATGCAGGCAATGCCAGCCTTCTTCCGGAACCAGCACGGCGTTCTTGTCGGCCATCGCGCTAGTTTCGACCGAGCCTGTTCCCGGTCAAGGGGTAGGACGCGCATCTCGCGTGCTGGGGAGCGCAGGCTGCCAGTCTGTAGTTGCCGGCAGCCCTGCCGGCAATATCTTTGCACACGTAATTCGCAAGATAACGCGGAATTGCCCGGTCTCGGCAAGCTGCCGAGACCTGCAGGCTGGCAGCCTGCGCTCCCCCAAAGCAACACGCGAGACGCGTCTGCTACCCGGAAAAACGATCATCGCGCGGGTGTTTGTGCCCGCGGCAAATGGGCGAGGCAATATTCCTCTCCGTCACGGGCGACGCGGAAATCGAGATTCGGATCGGTCAGCTCGGTGGCGCCGCAGGTTTTGCATTGGTGCAGCGGCTCCGCCTCTCGGCGGGAGTCTGATTCAAAACGGCGGCGACGTCCGGAGACATCGTGCCGGTGTCGAGCAGCATGAATGATGTCCGGCCCAAAAAAGATGAGGTAGTTGCTCAACGCAACCAGGAGCGCAGCGCGATAGGAATTCGAGTTCACAAAAAACCCGAACAAGAGAAAGGCGGCTGAAACCCAGGCCAGCCATTTAATTTTGACCGGCAAAATGAGCAGCACGTAGATCACTTCGTCGGGATAAAAGTTGGCGAAAGCGAAAAATAGTGAAGCGAGTAGGATGGAATTGGAAAAATTGGCTCCGAAGAAGAACGCGGCTGCGGTGGTGCCGATCCACCCGATGAGAACGTAAAGGGTGAGCCGAAATGGACCCCAAGCTCGTTCGAGGCCATCGCCGATCCACCAAAGGAACCAAAGAGAAAAGAGAATCCACAACGGACTGAGCGTTTGCGGAATGAAGATGTAGGTAACGAGACGCCAGACCTCGCCGTGCCGGACACGGACCGGATCGAGATCGAGCACAGACGTGAATCCCGGCGCCAACAAGGCCAGTGCGAATGCCAGTGCCGAACAGCAGACGAGAATGCGAGTGAGACCAGGAACCGCGATAGAACCCAAGCGCCGTTCGAGTTTGTCGAGCCAGGTCATGTTCGCATCGTAATGGCACGTCGCGCAGCATTCAATAAACAGCCAAGCTCGACATTCTGGGGAGCGCAGGCTGCCAGCCTGCAGGTCTCGGCAGCTTGCCGAGACCGGAGTTCTCGCGCTATCTGAGAATTACGCGTGCAAAGATGTTGCCGGCAGGGCTGCCGGCAACTACAGGCTGGCAGCCTGTGCTCCCCAGCACGCACGCGTTGACACTCCACTGTTGGAGTCTAGCCTTTCGGCGTGACTGAAACTGGTCAGAAAAGGACAGCACTTTACGACGAACACTTAAAGCTCGGCGCCAAGATGGTGCCGTTCGCGGGATGGGAGATGCCGGTGCAATACACCGGCATCGTTGATGAACACCAGGCGGTACGAAGCAATATTGGCATGTTCGACATTTCACATATGGGCCAGTTAATCGTGAGTGGGAGCGGGGCCGACGACTGGCTCAACACCATGCTGAGCAACAATATTCGCAAGCTGGACGTAGGGCAGGGCCAATACACTTTTTTGCTAAACGGGCGCGGCGGGGTGATCGACGACCTTATCGTTTATCGAATCGAGAAAGAGACGTTTCTGCTCGTCGTCAACGCATCACGCACGGACGAAGACTTCGAATGGCTCGACGGCCATCGCTGGAACAAGATTCATCTCGGAGATCGCAGCACTCATTTTGCCGGGGTGGCCATCCAGGGGCGGCGGGTACCCGACCTTTTCGTAAATCTGCCGGCGCGAAATCAGATCGTCGATTTCGAGGTGGAAGGGATGTCCGTCTCGATGGCGCGCACGGGTTACACGGGTGAAGACGGCGTCGAAGTCTTCTTTAGCGCAAAAGACGCAGTGAAATTTTGGAGCATGGTTCTTGAGATGGGAAAAAAATTGGGAATCAAGCCCTGCGGACTGGGGGCGCGGGACACGCTGCGATTGGAAATGTGTTATCCCCTCAACGGCTCGGATTTGTCACCGGATCGCAATCCGATCGAAGCCGGCTTGAGTGCTTTTGTCGATCTGACAAAGCCAAATTTCATCGGGCGCGATAGCTTGCTGAACATGAAGTGGAATGCTCCGAGCGAGAAGCTGGTTCCGTTTCGAATGAAAGAGAAGGGCCCGCCGCCGCGCCCGCATTATGCCGTTTTCGAAAACAGCGAACGCATTGGTGAGGTGACGAGTGGCACGCTCTCACCCAGCCTGCACTGGGGCATCGGAATGGCTTACATCTCGGCCGCGCACGCGAAAGTGGGCACGGAGATCGACATCGAGATTCGCGGGCAAAGGTTTCCCGCTACAATCGAAAAGAAACCTTTCTACAAAAAATCATCATGAATGTGCCAGGCGATTTGCTTTACACCGAAACTCATGAATGGATTAAACGCGAAGGCGAAAACATTCGAGTGGGGATCACCGATCACGCGCAGACGGAGTTGACCGATGTGGTTTACGTCGAGTTGCCGAAGAACGACCGCCCAGTGAACGCCCGCGAACCAATCGCGGTGGTCGAATCAGTCAAGGCGGCAAGCGAGATTTATGCGCCGGTTAAGGGCACAGTGGTTGAAGCAAACAGGGCGCTCGAAGCCGACCCGGGTTTGATCAACCGCGAACCTTTCGGTGGAGGCTGGCTTTTCGTGCTAAAAATCGCGAATCCAGACGACCTTAAACAATTGAAAGACGCGGCCGCCTATCGCGGACAAATTGGCGGTTAAAGCAACGCCTCGGTTGTCAGAGCATTTCTTTCTGGACAACGTGCTTTGGGAGCGCGAGGCGGCTTCGCATCGCTTTCGATTTTACTGATACGCAATTGCCATTGCGCGTGAAATGACAGTGGGTGAAGGTCCTTGCCGCAAAAGACTCTTCAGTCATTGCTTCGGAATCATCTGTGTAATCAGCGTAATTCGCGCTCAATCTTCGGTTGCGGCGGCGCCGCGCCGCGAAATGCGCGGTCCCAGTTAATCTTTCCCGAAGAGAAGCTCGTCGACCCCGTGGAGGACTTCTTCGATTCGGACGGGCGCGGCGAAAAAGCTATAACCGCTCAAGATCCCATCGGAGACCATTTGGCTTTCCGGTTTGAGACTATTGAGAGAAAGCACTGGTGTCTCTCGCAAAGTAGCATCAGACTGAATTTCTTTCTCGAGATTCTGCCCCGGTCCGGCATTATCCAGCAAAATGAGGTCAGGTTGGAACCAGCGCGCGGCGTGGAGAGCGAGGCGATCATCATGTTCTTCGCGGATGACATACTTGCCGGCCCGGTCCAGCGCGCGCCTAACGAGCTGAGTGACCCCGGGTTCGCGATCGACTAACAGGATTTTTTTTGGAAACTTAACCATAAAAATGGATTGTTTCCCCACAACCCAGCATTGGATGTGCCAGCATTGCGTTGCCGGTTCGTGCGCGCGAGATTGCCCGGGCAATAAGTCGTGCTTTTCTCACTACCAGGCGTGTGCTTAATTCCAAATCCCCGATGAGCAGCAAATCGAAGCAACCGGGCGCGCCGTTAAATTTCGAAAACGCGATGGACCGACTGGAGGCGATTGTCGAACAAATGGAAAGTGGCAAATTGGCGCTTGAAGATTTGATTGTTCGTTATGAAGAAGGGATGAGTCTGGTGAAAACGTGCCAGGAACGACTTGCCAACGCCGAGCAAAAGATTGAGATCATCGGTCGCAACAGTTCTGGCAAACCAGTGGTGAAAAATTTTGAACCGACGGCTGAGGCAAAGATGGATAATCAGGTGAAGCCCGACGAAACGAAGGATGATGCAAATGAAGTCAAACTCTTCTGAGGAACCAACTGCGATCAAACGCTTGCTCGATGGGATCCGCTCGCCGGCGGATATTAGAGCGCTGCGAGAGGAAGAGCTTCCGCAACTGGCGCAGGAAGTACGCGACGAGCTGATCAAAGTGCTTTCGCAAACCGGCGGTCATCTCGGTCCGAATCTTGGGGTGGTGGAGTTGACGATCGCGCTGCATCGTGTGTTCAACACCCCGCAGGACCGGTTTGTTATGGACGTAAGCCATCAGGGTTACGTGCATAAAATGTTCACCGGACGACTCGATCGGATTTCGACGATGCGTCAGTACGGAGGCTTGAACGGCTTTCTTCTGCGCACAGAGAGCGAACATGATTGCTACGGCGCAGGACATGCCGGGACGGCGCTCTCGGCCGCTCTGGGTATGGCGGTCGGCCGCGACCTGCGTGGCGGCAACGAGCACATCGTGGTGATAGCCGGAGACGCGGCCTTCACCTGCGGGATCAGTTACGAAGCACTCAATAATGTAAAAGCGCACACGAAACGTTTCATTGTCGTTCTAAATGACAACGAGTGGTCGATTGCAAAAAACGTCGGCGCGATCGCAAATTACCTGAACGCCATTGTTACCAGTCCGACGTTTGCGCATTTGCACGATAAGGCGCGGGGATTCATTCAGGCGATTGCCGGAAAAACTGGCGTGCACTTTGCCCACAAAGTGGAGGAGAGTGTTAAGGGTCTGATTGTTCCCAGCGTGATCTTTGAGGAGCTCGGTCTGCATTATTATGGCCCGATCGACGGGCACGACATCCCGCTGCTGACCAGGACATTCGAATTCCTGAAAACTCAGGAGGAGCCGGTGCTGCTCCATATTCTCACGAAAAAAGGCAAAGGATATGAGCCGGCGATTAAACAGCCGGACAAATTTCATGGACTGGGCAAATACAAGATCGAGAGTGGAGAGACTGCGCCGGCGCCGACCCCCACCTACTCAGAAATATTTGGAAAGACGCTGGCCAAATTTGCCGAAACGAATCAGAAGCTTGTCGCGATCACTGCGGCAATGCCGAGTGGGACCGGTCTTTCGCATTTTGCCAAGGCACACCCAGGTCGCTATTTCGATGTCGGAATTGCGGAAGAGCACGCAGCGCTTTTTGCGTGTGGCTTGGCGACCCAGGGCTTGCAACCTTTTCTGGCGATTTACTCCACCTTTTTTCAACGCGCCTACGACATGTCGATTCACGACATGGCCATCCAAAAATTGAACGTCAGACTGTGCATGGATCGGGCCGGGTTAAGTGGGGATGATGGCCCAACGCATCACGGCTTGTTCGATATCGGCTATCTCCGTCACATCCCCAACTGGGTGCATATGCAGCCGAAGGACGAAGACGAATTCGTGGACATGCTCTGGACGATGGCGCACTACAATGCGGGGCCGATCGCCATTCGCTATCCTCGCGGCGCCGGTAGTGGCGCAAAACCGAAAGCCGAGCCGAGGCTTCTCGAAATTGGCAAAGCCGAAGTGGTCCAGCACGGGCGTGACGTTGCGATTTTCGGTTTGGGGAACATGTTCGAAGTTGCGCAAGAGGCCGCAAAAAAGCTCGAAGAAAAAGGAGTCTCTGTCGCGCTCATCAACCCGCGCTGGATCAAACCGCTTGATACTGGCACGATCGAGTTTTTCGGCCGTGGCGTTGAGGTGGTGGCCACGATTGAAGATCATGTCCTGCACAACGGCTTCGGCTGCGCGGTGATGGAGTATCTGCATTCGCAGCAAATCAACACGCCGGTCGTGCGGGTTGGCTGGCCGGATGAGTTCATTGAGCATGGCGGCGTTCCGGTCCTGCGGAAAAAACATGGCATCACTGCCGATGCGCTGGTCGAAAAGGTTTTGCCACTCCTCAAGAAAAAACCGCTGACGAAAACCAGCGCAGCCTAGCGCAGGTGCCGTCCTGTAGCCGGGGTCGTTGACCCCGGCCGCGTCTTCGTGCGAAACGTCCGCCGGTAATCTCTCCAGTGTGCCGCAGCTTTTGGAGTGCGACCGTGTCCGCGCGTCGCTTTTGGCAATTCTCTTTCGATTGCGAAAAGATCGACCAACGATTCATTGTCGATTTAACGCATGCCCGCGATTGAAGCCCGTGATTTGACCAAGGTTTACCGCACTTACCGAAAGGAGGGCGGGCTGTGGGGTTCAATCAAAGGACTCGTTCGACGACGCTACGATGAGACTCGCGCTGCGGACAATGTTTCCTTTCAAATCGATGAGGGTGAATTCGTCGGTTTTCTCGGACCAAACGGCGCAGGTAAAACGACCGTGCTTAAAATGCTGTCCGGTTTGCTCAACCCGACTGCGGGTGATGCGCGCGTTCTGGGTTTTGTCCCATGGGAACGGCGCAATGAGATGAAGCGTCAGTTCAGCTTGCTTATGGGCCAGAAAAACGCTCTCTGGTGGGACCTGCCTGCGCAGGAGTCGCTCGAGCTCAACCGCGCCATCTACGGGATCGAGCACGATCGTTTCAAAAAAGTGGTCGGCGGATTGGCCCAGCTTCTCGAAGTGGAGGACAAAATGAACGTGATGGTGCGCGAGCTTTCGTTAGGCGAACGGATGAAGATGGAACTGATCTCCGCGCTCATTCATGAGCCGCGAGTTTTGTTTCTCGACGAGCCGACAATTGGCCTTGATGTCGTCAGCCAAAAGCGAGTACGTGAATTCCTGCGAATTTATAACGAACAGCATCGCATCGTCACGCTGCTGACCAGCCATTACATGCAGGACATCGAGGAGCTCTGCCATCGCGTCCTTGTCATCGATCGCGGCACGATCTTTTTTGACGGCCCGCTTGCGCAAATCATCGACCGCTTTTCCGGACATAAGATCATTAGTCTGACTTTCGAGAAGCAAGCGGTGCGCGATCTCTCAGCTTTCGGTGAAATCATCGAGCAAACGCCAGTTTCTGTGCAGTTAAAAGTTCCGCGGGCAAAGGTCACCGGCACCTGCCGAGAATTGCTGGAAGCGTGTCACGTCAGCGACATCAATGTTCAGGAGGTACCAGTCGAAGAAGTGATTCGACAACTCTTCGGTGAGCGCCGAAGCGGAGCGTCCATGGCAAAGCCGGAGACCGAGACCGTGGCACGCGCCGCCCGTTAACCCTTGTTCAGCGCGCGCTTGAGATCGTGCGTGTATGCCGGATTGACTTCGAACGCCGTGAGTGGCATTTCGGCAGGCTCCACTTGCTCGTGGTGAGGAACGCTCTCGACAAACCCAGCGGCCAACAAGCCGTTGAGCGTATCGGTTACGTCGTCCGATGCCATCCGAGTGAAGCCCTGAATCTCTGCTCCCAGCACCGGTTCGGTGAAGCCGATCGCCCGCACCACGTTGGCTTCCCGGCCGGTAAGTTTTATTGTCCGCACCACACCAAAAAAAGCAGCTTCCATACCGCTACATTGCCCGTGATCTGCTCGGGAAAGCCTTGCGCAGCACGGCCCTGCTACCGGGAAAAACTGGGCAGAATGCTTTTTTCCATAGCTTCCGCGAAGAATGAATAGCATGGCCTCCAGCCGAGAGCGCGCAATTTGGCATTGCTGACCCGCTTGTTGCTTTCACCCCGCTTGAGCTTCCGCTTCAATGTTCCGCCCGCCGGAAGCGGCCGATCTAGTTTTTCCGCGAGCCAGCGATAACATTCACTTTGTAAAATAGGTTGATCATCTACGACATTGTAAACTCCTCCTGGTGCCCCATGATCGAGTAGGAGGAATAGTGCAGCCGCCGCATCATCACGATGGATCTGGTTGACGAAACGATCGGTTGTTGGATCCACAATCGCTTCGTTGCTCAAGAACTTTCGCAGGAGAAAGGAGCGGCCGGGCCCATAGATTCCCGCCAGGCGGGCAACCAGACCGCCATGATCGAGCACACGCTGTTCTGTTTCGCGTAGGATTTTTCCGGTCTCGTGGCCCGGCTCGGCGGCGCTGTCCTCGCTCACCCACTCACCATTAGTTTGCGCATAAACGCTCGTGCTGCTCGTGAATAAAATTCTCGACCCAGCAAAACGATCGATCAGGTTATTCACGCCCGCCAGATATACCCGACGGTAAAGGGCTGGGACGCCACCGCGCGTGCTCGCACAGTGGATTACCGCGTCAAATGTTCCGGCGGCAGAAGAAACTTGTTCTGCCTTTGAAATATCAACCACGCTGACGGGGTACGCTTGGGCCGAAAGCTCTCGGGCTGACTCGACCGACCTCACCCAGCCTTCGACTTCCCAGCGCGCGCTATTGAATAGGTCTGCGGTCGCTCGCCCGACGTTGCCGCAACCGGCGATAAGAATGCGCCGCATTATCGTTTTTTACGTCAGGGCCCCGGCAATTTCGATCTCACCAAAAAGATCGCGCTGAATGGCGCGCACTTGTTTCAATCGAATCAATTCGAGAAGCGCAAGGAACGTGACCACCACTTCAACTCTCGACGCGATATTGCCGAACAATTCAGAAAAATGAACAAGCCCGCCATTGGCAACGCGCTGCAGGATCACATCAATCTTTTCCGAGACGGTGAAATGTTCGCCAAAGATCTCGTGTAAATTTTCGCGCGCCGCGACGCGTTTGATCACATTTTGAAAGGCGTGAATAAGCTGAAAAATTCCGACCTCCGCCAGACGCAGCGGCACATCTCCGGCAGCGCCCCCATCGCGCGTAAAGATTTTTTCCTGTTCGACCGCGCGCGCCTGCAGATCCTCGGCTGCTTCCTTGAATTTTTTGTATTCGATTAACTGGCGAATCAAATCCCAGCGTGGATCATCTTCTTCGGCATCTTCCTCCGGCGGTTGTTGATCGGCCGGCAGCAAGCTCCGGCTTTTAAGATAGATAAGATTGGCCGCCATTACGACAAACTCGCCTGCGACGTCGATCTTCAATTCCTTAAACGCCTGGAGATATTCCAAATATTGTCGCGTGATGCGTTCGATCGAAATGTCGTAAATGTCGATCTCGTCTCGCTTGATCAGGTAAAGCAAAAGATCGAGCGGGCCTTCAAAAACCTCGAGCTTAACTTTGTAATCGCTCTCCATCTCGTTGAGCGAATTTAAACAGTCACGACGCCAAGTAAATTCGAGCGACGGCGAATTCGATATTGAACTGCGTGAACGCTGCGCAGTTCTAGTGTCCTGTCTCTGCAATCGCCAGGGTGTGCCAGCCCATAGGGTTGCGTTGAAAATGGGCTGGCGGCGGCGTTGCGGCTCGGTTGCAGCCCCACTGGGAGATGCGCCCTCGCCGCGCCTTGCCGGCAGCCCATTTTGAACGCAACAAATGACAAGCTATTTCGGAGACAGGACACTAGGAGACTGTTGAAAAATTCAGCCATGCCGCGTTGCTGCAGATTTTTCTGCTTCTCCGAGGCGCGAGGAAGGAGAATATCCTTTATGGATCTTTGACCGACGAGCAACGCCGGAGAGGCAAAAAAGCGGCGCAACCCGCAGGGGCGAGAAAGCTGCGGGCTGTCTGGCGGCGTTGCTCGCTCGTCACAGGTTGCTGGAGGACATGCTCCTCGCTCGCGCCTGCCATCCAGCCCACAGCCTTCTCGCGCGACACGGCTGAGTTTTTCAACAGTCTCCTAAGGCTCCCAGCCGGATTTCCGGTGAACCCAAACACTATTCACGATTCCGAGCGCGAACATGATCATGAGCGCGAACGAACCGCTGTAGCTGATGAGCGGCAAGGGCACACCTGTAATGGGTAAGATCGAGATGGTCATGCCGATATTCTGAAAGATGTGGGTAAAGATGAGCGCCATGATTCCGACGACCAAGAGCAGCCCGAATTGATCACCGGCAAAAAAGGCTACGAATAAACAGGTAAGCAAAAGCAGAGAGAACGCACCGATGAGAAATATTCCCCCGACAAAACCCCATTGCTCACCGATTGCCGAGAAGATGTAATCGTTGTGCACAGCGGTCGCGGGCAGAAACCCGAGTTCGATCTGCGTGTTCGGCGCTTTGAAGCCCTTGCCCGCCCACCCGCCCGAGCCGATAGCGATGAGTGATTGGTTGATCGCCCAGGCCGCGCCTTGCTTGTCGATGTCAGGGTTGATGAAGGCAGTGATGCGTTCCTGTTGGTAGGGCTTGAGTCCAAGATTGATCGCGATCGGAATGAAAGCGATACCGATAAGAAGAATGCAAATTAGGTAACGCAAAGGCAGCCCGCTGACGAATAGAAGAGCGAGCAACACCGGCACCCAGATGATGACCTCGCCGAGATCGGGCTGCATTAGGATCAAAAGACATGGTGCTCCGACAATCGCGCCGCAAATCAGCAGCCGAAGCATGGGATGCATTTGGCGGAACTGACTCAGGAACAACGCCAGCACCATAATGCCCGCAACTACTGCGAGCTGTGCTGGTTGAAAATTAATCGGACCGAGATGAAGCCAGCTTCGCGCGCCGTAAACCTTCGAACCGATAAACTTTGTCAGAATCAAAAAGAAAAGACCCGCCAAATACATTGGCAGTGCGCCCCAGCGAACCCAGTGGTAATCGACCAGACTCGCTACCATGAAAGCGAGGAATCCCACCGCCACCCAGTTGGCCTGCTTACGCCAAAAATCCGCCGCCACCGCGTCCTCGCGCATGTAGGTCGCACTATAAATAGCGACGACCCCGAAGGCAGCCAGCGCGAGCATGAGCACGAGCAAGAGCCAGTTGAGGCCGAGCAGCTTTCGAAGAAATGGCGTCATTACCAACCGAACGCTACAGCTAAGACTATATGCGCGTTCGAGGATTCGAAAAGGCCCAAGACGGCCCCAAAATTAGGCGCAGAATCGATATCTGAATGGGTAAGCGCTGGCTGTCCCGGGAATTGCGTCCTAGGTTTTATCAAAAATGAGAAATTCAACGTAAATAACATTTGTCTAGTAACTTACAGCTCACGATTAAAATAATCAACGGCCTTCCTTGTCAGTTGGTCAAATGGTTACTAAGATGATTTACGGATTCATTCGACTGGGGAATTAAGTCATGGCCAAAAAAACAAAACGCAAAATGGCCCACCCTACTCTGCCGATGCAGCGGCAGTTGAATCTGCGCCACGAGGGAAGGTATTTCGATCTGCGCAAAACATTTGACCGATTAAACGAGCGACATTTTCGCGGCCGGCTGCGTGGTTATGAAGTGGTATGGGGTCGCCGGCGAAAACATCGGCCAAAAGATTATTTTGTTTTTGGAACGATCCAGGAAGAGGATCGAGTCATTCGCATCAATCCGTTGCTGGATCAGCCCTTCGTGCCGCTCTGGTTTCTGCAATATGTTCTCTACCATGAGATGCTTCATTCCGTGGTCCCGGATGAGCATTCCGGCCGCCGCCGCCGTGTCCATACCGAGGAATTCAACCGTCGCGAGCGTAAATTCCCGCGGTACCGGCGGGCCCGACGCTGGGAAGAGGAGAACCTCGCCCGGTTTCTGCGTTAAACCGGCGGCTTAAGCCATTTCGCGCTGAGGTCCACTTTTGCGCAGGGTGGATCGGCTTCCCCCTGGCGCGCCGTAGCCGAGCGAAGGCGGCTGAAGACGATGTTAAACCATTCGCCGAAGGCGCAACAGAATGTCGTTCAGTATTACCCGCGGTGAAGAGTCAGGCGGCAAGGCCGCATTGGTTTACCAACGCGTTGAGCAGCCTTCGCATAAAGCTACGGCGCGTCGAGGGGCTACGGCTTGCCAAGGGACAACGCGTTCCACCTTTTTGTGCAAGGCGGATTCGCCGCAACGCGACATGTCTTGATCAACAGTCTCTTTAAGGTTTCTCTTTCGCGACCGGGGACGAGCTTGTTTCAGATGGCAAAGGAGTCGTTGCGACGTTCTTCTTGATGAGGTACCAAAGCGTTGTCGCCAGGAGCAGGGAAATCAACTTCGCCTGCCAGTTTTTCAGAAGCAGTCTCTTCATAAGTGCCGTGCAATAGAATCTCGCTCAGTCGCTGTCGAAATGTTTCCGGGGTAAAATTGCGCTCAATCATGCGTCGGTGGCAAATGGAAATGCCGCCCGTCTCCTCCGAAACGACGATCGCGACTGCATCTGATTCTTCGGTGATGCCAAGGCCGGCACGATGACGCAGTCCCAGGCTTCGGTCGAGCGTTTCACGCTGGCTCACCGGGAAAATACAGGCCGCGGCCGCAATTCGTCCATTGCGTAAGATTACTCCACCGTCGTGCAGCGCGGCCTTGGGATGGAATATGCTGAGGATCAATTCGACCGAAAAATCCCCATCGAGCTGTACGCCGGTTTCTTCATAAACCCGAATTGACGTGTACCGTTCAATTGCGTTTGGACCGCCAAACACTTTTTTCCTGAGCGTG
>JACXTT010001017.1_pt1 | contig 47855 bp, 40 predicted proteins | sample 9270951 | NCBI WGS metagenome assembly JACXTT01 (sample SAMN15532306, study PRJNA645909) | rock metagenome | isolation source: weathered quartz diorite | place: Puerto Rico | collected 2017-06-21 | reverse complement strand
AAACACAGCCAGATCACTATCAACAACGCTGTTTTAGCGAAAGCTGCAGCAGCAACAAAGTAATTTTACCCAAAGGGTTAAATTGCAATTAAGATATTCCAAATCCTGTTGGTTATAAAACCGATGGGATTTTTCTTTTTGTCATTCTGAGCACGGCGAAGAATCCTCTGCGCCGATACGTGCGAATATCAGGTGAAGAAGATCCTTCGCTACGCTCAGGATAACAAAGAGCTATCTAATATTTTCTTATTGATCCGCTTTATCAGCCCCGGCCCTTCGTAAATAAACCCGGTGTAAAGCTGCAACAACGAAGCGCCTGCTCGTAGTTTTTCAATCGCGTCTTCCGCGGAATGAATCCCGCCTACTCCTATGATCGGGAAAGTTCCTTTTGATTTTTTAGTGAGATAAGCGATCACTTCCGTCGAGCGTTTGGTCAAAGGCTTGCCGCTTAGTCCGCCCATCTCATTTTTTAGTTTATCCGTTGAAACCAGCCCTTCCCGGCTAATCGTCGTATTGGTAGCGATGATCCCGGCAATGCCCGTTCCCTGTACAATTTCGACAATATCATCAAGCTGTTCATTGGTCAGGTCGGGTGCTATTTTTAGTAAGATTGGGCGGCTGATGCCATTTTTTGAATTGCGCTGCTGAAGCGTGCCCAGCAACTGCATTAGCGGCTCCTTTTCCTGCAGTTCACGTAAACCGGGCGTATTCGGCGAGCTTACGTTTACCACAAAGTAATCAACCACATCGAATAAGCGGTCGAAACATTTGATGTAGTCGCTTACCGCATCTTCATTGGGGGTGATTTTATTTTTGCCAATGTTGCCGCCGATAATCAGTTTTTGATGATTTCCCTTTGCGCTTTTGCGAAACGCAGCAATACGATCCGCTACTACCTCTACCCCGTCATTGTTAAATCCCATTCGATTAATCAAGCCGCCATCATCCGGCAAACGGAACATCCGCGGTTTGGGGTTACCGGGCTGCGGCAAAGGCGTTACAGTACCTACCTCAATAAAACCAAAGCCCAGGTTAGCCATCTCGCCCATCATCTCCGCATTTTTGTCAAAGCCAGCCGCAAGGCCAACCGGGTTTTTAAACCGCAGTCCAAAAACTTCTCTTTCTAACCGCGGGTTATCCAAATCCCATAACGACCGGCTCAACGCCTGTCCACCAGGGAAACGGTTAAAACGTTTTAAATTGGCGGTAACAAAATGATGTACCTGTTCCGGGTCGAACTTAAAAAGCAGTGGCTTTATCAAAAAATACATGGCTGCGAAGTTAGTTTTTTTTTGGTTGATGGTTGATAACCTCTGGTTCATGGTTTATAGTTAATCGTTCATGGTAAAGCTTCTTTCCTGTTGCGACAAAACCCTTCACCTTTCGCCTTTACCCTTTCCTCTTAAAATCGTATCTTTGCGCGCAAATGATAGCTATAAATAACCTTACGTTTGAGATTGGTGCACGGGCATTATACGATGAAGCTAACTGGCATATAAAACCAGGTGAAAAAATTGGCCTTATCGGCGCCAACGGAACAGGAAAAACTACGCTTTTAAAAATCATAGTTGGCGATTATACCCCTACCTCGGGCACTATATCGATGGCTAAGGACCTTACCATCGGTTATCTTAACCAGGATTTGCTATCCTACTCGTCTGATAAAAATATTCTGCATGTGGCTATGGAGGCTTTCGAGCGCCAGAACCAGTTGCACGATGAAATAGAAAACCTGCTGAAAAAGCTGGAAACAGATTATACCGAGGACTTACTTCACAAGCTAAGCGACAAACAGCACGAGTTTGAGCTATTGGATGGCTATAACATTGAATATAAGGCACACGAAATTTTAGCCGGTTTAGGTTTTAGCGAACCGGACACACACCGTAAGCTCAGCGAATTTTCGGGCGGCTGGCGCATGCGCGTGATGCTGGCTAAAATACTTTTACAGGCTCCTGATATTTTACTATTGGATGAGCCCACCAACCACCTCGACTTACCGTCGATCCAATGGCTGGAAGATTACCTGAAAGCGTTTGAAGGCGCGGTGGTTATCGTATCGCACGACAGGTGGTTTTTGGATAAGGTGATCAACCGTACTGTTGAATCCCGCAAAGGTAAACTGACCGTTTACGCTGGCAACTACTCTTTCTATTTAGAAGAAAAAGCCCAGCGCGAGGAAATTCAGCGCGGAGAGTTTAAAAACCAGCAGTCAAAAATAAAACAGGAAGAGCGATTAATCGAGCGTTTCCGCGCTAAGGCCTCGAAAGCAAAAATGGCACAATCGCGCATCAAAGCTTTAGATAAACTGGAGCGTGTTGATGACGTGGATGACGATAACCCGTCGGTGAACTTTAGCTTCCGTTTCTCTAAGCAATCAGGCCGCCATGTTGTGACCCTTGAGCATATCACGAAAAAATATCCCGCTATCGATATTTTGACCGATGCAGAAGCAGTAATTGAAAAAGGCGATAAAATAGCCTTGATCGGCGCCAACGGTAAAGGTAAATCAACACTGCTTCGGATCATAGCCGACGCCGACAAAGATTTTAAGGGCACAATGGTTACCGGCCATAACGTAACCGAAACATTTTTTGCCCAGCACCAACTGGAAGCGCTGCATCTCGAAAGCACGGCTTTGCAGGAACTTCAATCATTCGCACCAAAACATACCGAAACCGAACTTCGGTCTATATTAGGTTCATTCCTGTTTACCGGCGACGATGTGTTTAAAAAGATAAAAGTATTATCGGGTGGTGAGAAGTCGAGAGTTGCTTTGGCAAAGGCGCTTACCGCAGATGCCAACTTCCTGATACTGGATGAGCCTACCAACCACCTGGATATACAATCGGTGAATATATTGATCCAGGCTTTAGAACAATTTGAAGGTACATTTATCGTGGTTTCCCACGACAGGTACTTCCTGGATAATGTAGCCAACAAAATATGGTTTATCGAGGATCAGCAAATAAAACAATACCCGGGCACCTATGCCGAGTTTGATGTATGGTATGCCAAACGCAAACTGGAGCCAAAGATAGCCGCACCGGCCCCTCAGCCAAAAAAGGAAGAAAAGAAAGAAGTTGCGCCTGCTAAGCAAAATTCAGACAACAAATCACAGCAGCTAAAAAAATTGAACCAGGATATGGCAAAGCTGGAGGAGCAAATTTCCTCACTGGAAAAAACCGTAAAACAGTTAGAAGCTGAACTGGCCGACGATAATTTATACAACGATTTACCCAAAATGAACGAGGTGAATAAAAATTACGAAGCCAAAAAAATGGAACTGGGCCACGTTCAGTTACAATGGGAAGCTTTGGCCGACCAGATAATGGAGTTGGAAGCTTAGGGATTTCGGAAGTCGGATTTTCGATTTCGGATTTATTTCAATTTATCGGGACAAAAATGACGCACTCAAACATACCTTGTCATTGCGAGGAGAAACGACGAAGCATGTGCGTAATGGCCTTTGCCCGCATGCTTCGAGTGCCTCAGCATGACACCCGCTTATTTTTGCGGCTTCCCAAGATTGGATTGAACCTACCGTTAACCTGTGTAATTATCCTGTTTTTATTTGTCAACTCGTCCTCCGCCCAATCATACGAAAACACCACCTACCGCCTCGAAATAAAAAGCGTCGAATTTTATAATACGGCAAAACAGGCTTCTTTTCCCATCATCAAACTTGGTTCGAATGAAAAAGTGCTGCTTGGGTTCGATAACCTCAAAGGCGGAACGCTAACCTACAGTTACACCCTGGAGCATTGCGATGCCAACTGGAACTCATCTAACCTGTCGCCCGCTGAATACTTGCAAAACTATACCGACGATAAAATAACCGACTATAGCTACTCGACAAACACCATTCGTAAATACACCCACTACGAACTTAAATTGCCGAATGAGAATATCGCGCCTAAAATTGCCGGGAATTATATTTTGAAAGTTTACGAGGATAGCGACCCGGCAAAGCTGGTACTAACCAGGCGGTTATATGTCGTCAATCCGCAAATTTCAATATTTGCCGAATTGGCACCTTCGAATGATGTTTCATTAAGGCAAACCAACCAAAAGGTCAATTTCAATCTTAATTACGGTAGCCTGAGGGTACAAAACCCGGGGGCCGACATCCGCGTGCTGATCATGCAAAATGCCCGTACCGAAACCGGGCAGTGGACTACACAACCCTCCTATATTCGTGGTTCGCAACTGATTTATAATGACGTAAACATGAACGACTTTCCGGGCGGGAATGAATTCAGGCATTTTGATACGCGCAGTCTTAAATTGAACTCGGAGCGCGTTGCCAATATTTATCGTGATACAGCCAACACAGTCCTATTATTAACCGATCCTGACCGCAGCCAGCCAAACTATAGTTTTCAATACGACTTGAACGGAAGCTTTTATGTTCTTAACCAGGATGGCATCGACCCACGAAGAGATGCTGATTATACGCGGCTGTATTTTTCGCTGTCAACAAACAGATCGCCAGCCGGGGGCACACCTTACATAGTGGGCCGGTTTAACGACTATAAACTGGACGACAACAGCAAAATGCACTTTGACGCGACAGCCGGAAAATTCATCACCAGCCAGTTATTAAAGCAAGGCGTATATGATTATACCTACGTGTGGGTTGATAAAGCTATCGGCAAAGCCGACAACACTGCCTTGGAAGGAAGTCATTTCGAAACCGAAAACGACTACCAGCTGCTGGTATACTACCACCCGCCCGGCGCCCGCTGGGATGAACTGGCCGGGTACCAGTTATTAAATACCGCTAAAAAATAAAGCGACATAAGTAGTATAGCGCGTACATAAAATACCCTTTTCATTTTCCATTCTATTCGAAGTACCTACAACTTCGAAACATGAAGCTTTATCAGCACAATTCGAGGAGTTTAACCATAAACATTAAAACTTTTTGGCTGATAATTCATTATATACAAAAAACATAAATTCTTACTCTTTGAAAAACGTATACAATTGGAACGATTTGGACGCATAGCGCTGAAAACAATTCTTTGGATAATCGCGAGCATCATATTCCTGGTGCTTCTTGTTATAATACTCATACAGGTGCCCGCAGTTCAAAATTATGCTAAGGATAAGGCGGTTACCTACCTTGAGGGTAAAATCCACACTAAAGTTAAAATAGGCCATATCAGTTTAGGCCTCCCTAAGTTGCTGGTTCTCGAAGACGTTTATTTCGAAGACCAGAAAAGAGATACCCTTTTAGCCGGCCAAAAACTTAAAGTTGATATCAGTATGCTGAAGCTGCTGAGCCATAAAGTTGAGATAAACGAGCTAAACCTGCAGGGTGTTACCCTGAACGTACACCGCGGTGCAGATAGTGTTTTCAACTTTGGGTACATCGTAAAAGCCTTTTCTAGCGAGCAGAAGAAGCCGGTAAAGCCTATCGATACTGCGTCAACAATGAAGTTTTCGCTGGATAAAATTGTTCTCGACAATATCCACGTAGCCTACAAAGATGTGATGACCGGAAATGATATCCGGTTTTTACTGGGGCATTTCGACACCCGTATCAAGGAGTTTGATATGGATAAGATGAAGTTCACCATTCCAAAGATCACCTTATCGGGCGTCGACGCGCGCATCATTCAAACACCTAACCAGCTATCCGTAGCTAAAGCTAAAACCGCCGACACAGCTATTGCGCCAATTAACATGACGCTGAACCTGGGAACTATAGATTTTTCGAAAATTAAGATCGACTACCGTGATAAAACTATGGGCACAAAGGTCGATTTGGGTAAATTTTTGGTTGATATGGATAAGATCGACCTTAAAAACCAAAAGGTTGCTATTAAACGTTTCGAACTGGGCGATACAAAAGCCGCATTGGTTTTTTATAAACCCGAAACGCTGAAAAAGAAAATCGTTAAAAAGATAAAGAAACTGGATACGCTGGTAGCGTCGCCGCAAAGCCAAAAGGGTTGGACGGCAACCATAGCTAAAGTCAGTTTTAAAAATGACGATATCAAGTACGACAACAACGTGCAGAACCCAATTCCCCATGGGCTCGATTTTGGACACATGGATATCCATAATCTGAATGTTGATATGGATAACCTGTCCTACGATCCGCAAACAATCGCGGGTAATGTCAATGATTTTACATTCAGGGACAAAAGCGGATTGGATATTAAAAAATTCCATACCAAATTTTTATACGGCCCTAAAAATGCCTACCTGGATAATTTATATTTAGAAACGCCGCAAACCGTTATACAAAAGGAATTGCAGGTTAGCTATCCTTCAATAGCATCGTTGAGCAATGATTTGGGTAAACTGAGTATTAATGCCAATCTTGACGGAAGCCGCCTTGGTTTAAGGGATGTGTTGTTACTGGTGCCTTCGTTAGCCGGCACCGAGCCCTTTAAACATGCGCCGGGCGCTGTCTTCCTTATCAATGGCAGGGTTATCGGAAAAGTAAATGACCTGAGGATCCCGAATCTTGAAATAAGCGGTTTAAGAAACACACACATAAAAGCATCGGCTGTGTTAAAAGGACTGCCGGACGTAAACCGCTCTTATTTTGACGTGACTATTAACGACTTTAACACCAACAGTGCTGACATAGCCAGGCTGGTGCCGCCAGGTATGATACCATCTTCGGTAAGTATCCCGGCTAACATGAACTTGAAAGGAACATTCAAAGGAACCACTAAAAGTTTCAATACACGCATGAGCCTCAGATCGAGCGATGGCGCTGTCGACCTTACCGCCTCGATGCGAAACTTAAATAAAAAACGGGCAGCTACCTACTCCGCCAGTATAAAAGCAAATAATCTGAACCTGGGTGCCTTAACCAAACAGCCGAAAACGGTAGACATGGTTACCCTTACGGCTAATATAAAAGGCGCCGGCCTCGACCCGAAAACGGCCAGCCTGCAATTCAATGGCGATGTGGTAAGTGCACAGGTTAAAGGATACAACTACAGGAACCTCGCCCTGCGCGGCACTGCAAGCAACGGCAGCTACGTTGCCCACGCCCGCATGAGGGATCCGAATATCAACTTTACGCTGGACGGCAAGGCTAATATGAATAAGAAATACCCTTCGGTTTATGCAACCCTTATGGTGGATAGCGTCAACCTTCAAAAGCTGAATTTCTCAAAATCAGCGATGCGGTTCCATGGGAAGATCGTGGCAGATGTACCGACAGCTAACCCGGATTACCTAAATGCAAATATCAAAGTAACCGACATGTTGCTGGTTCAACCAGGGCAGCGCATAAAAATTGATACGGCTAGCCTGGTATCAAAAGCAAACGCCGATAGCAGCACCATAAAATTAAAGGCACCGGGGCTTTACGCCCACATGGCCGGTAAATATAAGCTAACCGAGATAGCAACAGCGGTACAGAGCGTTACAGATAAATACTTTAATACCGCAGTTGCGAAAACCCGTGTGAATGTTAAAAACCGCTATTCGCCTGAGCAGTTTGCCTTTGACCTGCACATTATAAAAACGCCGTTGCTTACGCAATTTGCACCTTCATTGAAACGGCTCGACCCGGTATTAATAACCGGCCACTTTAACAGCGAAACCGGCGACCTGGTGGTAAACGGGTCCGCACCGAAAATTATATACGGTACCGAGATCGTCAATAATTTAAAACTGGCTGTTAACACCGGAAATAACGCGCTTAATTACAGTATGACCGTTGACGAATTAAAAGCGTCGTCTTCAATCGACTTGCTGAACACCAGTATAACCGGCAGTGCGCAAAACGATAAGCTGAATGTGAATTTACAAGTGCGGGATGCCGCCAAAAAGGAACGCTACCGCATTGCCGGAGTGTTCAGCATATTGCCAAACGAATACCAGTTCAGCTTTTTACAAAACGGCTTGATATTGGATTACACTCCCTGGGCGGTTAATGCCAATAACGCGCTGCAATTCGGCACCAAAGGTATAATGGCCCGGGATTTCTCGATCACCAGCAACAACCAGGTGTTAAGTATCAACAGCGACCAGCAGCAAATGAACGCGCCGATCACGGTTGATTTCAGAAACTTTAAAATTGAAACGCTTACCCGTGCGGCTAAACAGGATTCATTACAGGTTGGCGGTGTGATAAATGGCCAGGCGCATCTGAGCAATTTCCAGAAATCGATGGTATTTACTACCAACCTGAATATTAACGACTTCAATTTTAAAGGTGATACGGTAGGTAACATCGCGCTCAAGGTAAATAACCAAACGCAAAATGCTTATGCAGCCGATGTACGCATAACCGGCAAAGGCAACCAGGTGAATTTAACCGGACTGTATTATACCGCACCCGACAGCAAAATGGATTTGAACCTCGACATCGTGACACTTAACATGAAAAGCATCGAGGGCTTTAGTTTTGGCAGCATCAGGCATTCAACCGGCAACTTAACCGGCCAGTTAAAAATAACCGGGACGCCGGGCGCGCCCGTTGTGCGCGGGGATGTACATTTTAATAAGGTAGGCTTTAATGTGGCTACCCTGAACTCTTATTTCACTATGCCTAATGAAAGTATTACGTTCAATAATGACGGCGTATTATTCAATGATTTTACAATGATTGACTCGCTCGGTAACAAAGCCGTTGTTACTGGGACCGTTTATACCAAAAATTTCACTGATTATGATTTCGGTATAGATATTACAGCTAACAACTTCAGGGTGGTTAATTCAACCGCCGAAAACAACAAATTATACTACGGTAAGTTATTTGTCGATGCAAATATAAAAGTACGCGGCGACATCAATACACCCGTTGTAGACGCCACGCTCGCCGTTAATGCAAAAACAGACCTGACCATCGTATTGCCTTCTTCCGACCCGGGTGTTGAGGACCGGAAGGGCGTGGTGGAATTTATTGACCCCAACGGGCCAAAGCTTGATTCCATTATGCTGGCCAAACAGCTGGACTCATTGCGCAAAGCCGACCTAAACGGGCTTGATGTTACGGCTACCGTACGAATTAATAAAGAGGCAAACTTCAATATTGTAGTTGACTCGAGGAATGGCGACATCGTTCATATAAAAGGCAGCGGACAGTTAAGCGGCGGTGTTGACCCCAGCGGAAAGATAAACCTTACCGGTACTTATACCGTTGCTTCGGGCTCGTATGATTTAGCTTATGCGACGGTAAACCGGAAATTTAACTTTAAGAAAGGCAGCACTATTACGTGGACGGGCGATCCGACCAGTGCCAATATTAACCTTACGGCGATTTACATCGCAAACGTTCCGCCTATCGATTTGGTAAATGATCAGCTAGGCGGGTCGGATAATGCGACAATGTATAAGCAAAAACTACCGTTCAACGTTGATCTTAACCTAAGAAACGAATTGCTGCACCCTGAAATCAGCTTCGATATCGTTTTACCTGATAGCAGCTACACCGTTTCGCAGGACGTAGTTAATACAGTTGATGCCCGGCTTTCGCAAATACGCCAGGACCCCAACGAAATGAACAAACAGGTATTGGGCGTGTTGGTACTGGGGCACTTTATAGGCGATAATCCTTTACAAAGCCTGGGCGGAGGCACGGGTGTGGAAGGAGCAGTTCGTAATAGCGTGAGCAGCTTGCTATCTGACCAATTGAACAAACTTGCCGGCAATGTTGGCGGAGTGCAGCTAACATTTGGCGTTACGTCGGGTGCGGATTACTCATCGGGCACCCAACAAAACCGAACGGACCTGAATGTTGGGTTATCGAAACAGTTTTTAAACGACAGGATAACGGTAACGGTTGGTAATAATTTTGAATTGGAGGGTCAAAACCAACCAGGGCAAAAATCAACAGACATAGCAGGCAACGTTTCTGTGAATTACAAATTGACCAAGGATGGCCGTTACCTTGTTCGTGTTTACCGTCGCGATCAATACATTGTTATACAGGGCGAAGTGGTGGAAACGGGCGTGAGCTTTTCGTTAACTTATGACTACAACAAGTTTACGGAACTGTTTAAACAGCGTACCCCGGCAGATCGGGCACTGCAAAAACAATATAATAAAAAACAAAGGGACGATAAGAAACAACAAAAGGCGGCTGACAAAAAAGCCGATTCAACAGCTACTGCCACTCCGGCAAACCAACCGGGGGCAACTAAACAGACGATAAATTAACCGATGGCCAAACTTAGATACTTATTTATTTCGATCGCAGTTTTATTCAGCGCTTGCAGCACCACTAAATTTTTGGCGCCCGGGCAAAAGTTATATACCGGGGGGCAGGTAAAGATTGTTGACAAAACAATGAAAAAAAGCGATTCGAAAGCCATAAAAGAGGAACTGGAGGGCTTGTTGCGGCCAAAACCGAATGGCAAGATACTTGGATTGCGGGTTAAGCTGTGGATCTATGAAAAAACAAAGACAAATAAAAAAACCGGTTTACGGCATTACTTTAACAGCCACTTTGGCGAGCCACCGGTTTTAGCCAGCTCGGTTGACCTGGTAAAAAATAGCAGTATTCTTCAAAATACGCTGCAAAACGAGAGCTATTTCCAGGCGCAGGTTACGGGCGATACTATCATCAAAAATAAAACGGCTAAAGCAGTATATACCGCAACTCCGGGGCCGGCATATATTATCCGGAAGTTGAGCTTTCCTTCGGATAAATATCCGGTGGATACCGCGGTAGCAGGCACTGCGACACAATCGCTGCTGAAGGTCGGCGACAAATACAATTTGAACGTTATCAAAGATGAGCGGGTACGGATAGATGCACGGTTAAAGGAGGAAGGTTTTTATTATTTTGCCCCCGAGGACTTGCTGATGCGGGTGGACAGCACCGGTAAGGACCACCATGTAGATATCTATGTAACGGTAAAAAATACCATTTCCGGTTTAGCCCGGAATATTTATCATATCCGCAACATCTATGTTTATCCAAATTACTCATTAAAGGATACCGCTTTAAAATTAGATTCGGCAGTGAAATATCAATGGTACAACGTTATCGACCCGAAGAATACCGTGCGGCCGTTCGTTTTCAAAAATACCGTATTGCTGCACCCAGGCGATGTATATAACCGCACCGAGCATAATAGTTCATTAAACCGGTTTATTGAACTTGGGCCGTTTAAATTTGTTAAAAATCGCTTTGAAAACATATCACAGGATTCTTCAAAACTCGATGTGTACTATTTTTTAACCCAGTACAAGCGCAAGTCGTTACAGGCCGAAGTCACAGCCAGGCAAACATCCGCAAACTTTAGCGGCACCCAGTTTAACCTGGCTTTCCGAAACCGGAATACGTTTAAAGGCGCTGAATTATTTACCCTTAACTTTTTTGTAAGCAACGACCTGCAATTCGGGCATACGAGCAATAACCATAGCGTTTATCAATTTGGTATTCAGCCATCCATATCATGGCCACGAATTATCGGGCCGTTTAACTTTTCGCCAGATAACGCTTTTATCCCGCGCACCATATTACAAGGAGGTTATACTTTAATTGACCGTACCGGCCTGTATCGGTTAAATTCGTTTAACGCTACAATCGGATACCAGTGGAAACCCGGACTGCACACCCAGCACAATTTGGATTTGTTCGGCGTAACTTATGTAGACGCGGCTAACGTTTCACAACTATACAAGGATAGCATTCAACACACACGCAACCCGGCCCTGGCACACGTAATAAACAACCAATTTACTTTTGGCCCAAGCTACAGTTATACATTTACCAATACGACCGAGGATTTCAGGACCAATACTTATTATTGGATGAGTAAGGTAAGCCTGTCGGGTAATTTATATGGCATATTGACAGGCGCAGATACACTTAAAGGTAAAGTAAGTAAGCTGTTTAATACGCCTTTCAACCAATATGTAAAGCTTGAAAACGAACTGAGATTCTTTCATAAACTAGGCCCCAATAACAAACTGGCAACACGCCTGATTGTTGATGTTGGCTTACCCTATGGAAACTCAACCGTGATGCCTTATTCGCAACAGTTTTTTATTGCCGGAGCAAATAGTCTGCGTGGTTTCCAGGCGCGTTCTATCGGACCGGGCGCGTACAACGTCCCCGATGCGCTTCGAAAAGGCACGGCCTTTCTTCCCGATGAATCGGGTGATATAAAACTTGAAGCTAACGCGGAAATACGGCCAAAACTATTTAGTATAGTTGAGGGTGCACTGTTTGTGGATGCAGGTAATATATGGTTGTTAAATAGCAACAAATATGTTCCGGGTGGCGCCTTTGGTAAGAATTTTATTAACCAGATTGCTGCTGATGCCGGTTTTGGCCTGCGTTTCAACTTTACCGTATTAATATTGCGTACCGATATTGGCTTTCCTATCATTAAACCGAACTTACCCGCAGGCCAGCATGTTGTGATCAACCAGATAGATTTTGGAAGTTCAAAATGGAGAGGGCAGAATTTGATCTTCAACCTGGCCATAGGGTATCCGTTCTAACAATAACTGAATTATTGATTTAGTGATTTAATGAATTTGAGTTCATGATTGCTAATATTGCAACCTATGGCTTCAGAAGTTATTTCAGTAACCGTCCCGATAATAATAATCGACCTACATGAGGATGGGTTCCATCCTTTGCTTGAAATTTCGGTGTTCGGCAAAGCTTTTCTGGTCGTTTTGGATACCGGGGCTTCGAAAACTGCTTTTGATCACGCGCTGCTGCTGCAAATCAAAGAAGATGCGGACATCGTTATAAGCGAACACCTGTCAACCGGGTTGGGAACCAACAACATGGCTTCGTCAACCTTAATAATTGACGACCTGAAAATTGGAAATTTCGCGATAGAAAAATTAGAAGTTGCGGTGCTTGACTTATCGACGATTAATATTGCCTACCGGCAATTAGGACATCCCGAAGTGCTGGGTGTTGTTGGAGGAGATATTTTAATGAAGTATAAAGCCGTTATTGATTACGGCGCGCAGACGCTTGAATTGAAGAAACTATAAGTTCCCCTCTTGAGAGGGGCTAGGGGTGTGTTCTAAAACATGCTGTTCAATGGCAAGCAAAACGTTGGCTATGTCCTTTTTTACCTCATACTCAGTAAATCTCAAAACTGTCAGATCATATTTTTCAAGTTCCTGGTCTCTTAGCAAATCTGAACAATATTTTTCTTCATCATTATGATACAAACCGTCGATCTCAATTACCAGCTTCAATTCATAGCAGTATAAGTCAACGATATAGTTTAGCAGGGGTTTTTGACGATGAAAATCGAACCCATACATTTGCTTATTTTTCAGTTCATTCCACAGCAAAACCTCTCCAAGAGTGCTGTCGTTTCGTAATCTCCTGGCTAATTTCTTTAGATAAGTTTTATAAGGTATTATTTTTCGACGCATAAATTAGGTGCTGATTGCCAACACCTAATTTATGAATTTGTCGAGGAAAACTAATATGACACACCCCTGCCCCTCTCAAGAGGGGAGCCCTGGGCACGGACCCTTTTAATCCTATGTGTCTATCCTTGCGTATTTTGCATTTTTCTCAATAAACTCGCGGCGCGGTGCTACTTCGTCACCCATCAGCATAGAGAAAGTATGATCGCACTCAGCGGCGTTTTCAATACTCACCCGTTTTAAAGTACGTGTTGCCGGATTCATGGTAGTTTCCCACAATTGCTCAGCGTTCATCTCACCTAAACCTTTATAACGCTGAACATGCACGCTGTCTTCCTTACCGGCACCCTTTAACCGCTGTATAGCCACGTCACGCTGCTCTTCCGTCCAGCAATATTCCTGCTCTTTACCTTTCTTTACCTGGTATAACGGCGGCGACGCCACGTAAATGTATCCGAACTCTATTAACTCCTTCATGTAACGGAAAAAGAATGTCAGGATAAGCGTAGTAATGTGCGATCCATCGACGTCGGCATCTGTCATGATCACGATTTTGTGATAACGAAGCTTGGCGATATTTAAGGCTTTATCATCCTCGGGGGTACCGATGCTTACGCCAAGCCCGGTAAACATATTTTTTATTTCCTCATTCTCATAAATCTTATGCTCCATCGCCTTTTCCACATTCAAAATTTTACCTCTTAAAGGTAAAATAGCCTGAAATTCACGGTCACGGCCCTGTTTGGCGGTTCCACCCGCCGAGTCGCCCTCCACAAGGTAGAGTTCGCATAACGAAGGATCGCTGTTAGCACAATCTGAAAGCTTACCCGGTAATCCCGAGCCGCTCATCACATTTTTGCGTTGCACCATTTCGCGCGCTTTTCGGGCTGCAGCGCGAGCCGTAGCAGCAAGAATAACCTTATTAACAATCATCCGGGCCTCTTTCGGATTCTCTTCAAGATAATTACCAAGGATCTCTCCTACCGCCATATCCACAGCACCCATTACCTCGTTGTTGCCAAGCTTGGTTTTTGTTTGGCCTTCAAACTGCGGTTCGGCAACTTTAACTGAAATTACTGCGGTTAACCCCTCACGGAAGTCATCGCCTGTAATTTCGATCTTCATATTTTTTAGCAATCCCGATTTATCAGCGTATGCTTTCAAAGTCCGGGTTAAGCCGCGACGGAAACCGGCAACATGTGTTCCTCCTTCAATCGTATTTATATTGTTAACGTACGAGTGTACGTTTTCTGAATAAGTATCATTGTATTGCAGGGCGAGTTCGACAGGTATTCCCTGTTTGGTACCGTCAACGTAAATAGGCTCGGGTATTAACGAAGCGCGCGTGCCGTCCAGGTATTTAACAAATTCACGCAATCCGCCTTCCGAGTAAAATTCTTCCGATGGATGCGTTCCATCTTCGTTTATTTCACGCTCGTCAGTTAAGGAAAGGCGAATTCCTTTGTTCAAAAATGCAAGCTCGCGCAAACGTGCTGCAAGCGTCTCATATTTATATTCGGTTCCAATTGTAAAAATTTCAGCATCCGGTTTAAAAACAATGGTAGTACCGCGCTTTTCGGTATCGCCGATAATCTTTACATCAAATAATGGCTTTCCTTTCTCGTATTCCTGCGTCCAGATTTTGCCCTCACGGTAAACCAGCGCAGTTAAGTGAACCGAAAGTGCGTTAACGCAACTTACGCCCACACCGTGCAAACCACCAGAAACCTTATATGTATCTTTGTCGAATTTACCACCCGCATGGAGAACTGTCATTACTACCTCAAGGGCCGACCGTTTCTCTTTGGTGTGTATGGCCGTCGGAATACCCCGGCCGTTATCCTCAACTTTTATTGAATTATCTTTTAAAATGGTTACCTTAATGTAATCACAGTAACCGGCCAGGGCCTCATCAATTGAATTATCTACTACTTCGTACACCAGGTGATGTAAGCCTTTAAAACCTGTATCACCAATGTACATCGACGGGCGTTTCCGCACCGCCTCTAAACCCTCTAAAACCTGTATATTATCTGCTGAATAATTGGATTTGTCCTGATTTTCTTCGCTCATATTTACTTAAAAAAATAACCCCCGAAAATACGAATTTCAAGCTGAATTTCCGCATTTGTGGATAAATAGAACCGGATTTACACACCCTTGTTAAAACATTAGGATACTTGCGATGAAAGTTTATCTTTGTCAAAATTTTTTTAAGTTTAAGCGATAAATCGTTTGTGCACTAAGTGAGATAAAAACCAATTAATTAAAATGAAAATCCAAGCTTCTATTTTTTCAAAAATTACTTTAGGCGTTGTTCTGATTGCGGGGAGCTTAACGGCCTGCAATAAACCTAAAACCGACGACAAAACCCAGGCAACGCCAATCGCCGGGAAAGAAACTATAGTTTATGTTAATTCTGATACATTGCTAAATAAATACGACTATTTTAAAGATATGTCGAAACGTTTAGAGACTAAGGCCAACGCAGCAAAAAGCAATGTCAGTTCAAGAGGCCAGGCTTTTCAACGCGCATATGCTGATTATCAGAAAAATGCCGGCACAATGGCTGCTGATGTTCGTCAGTCAACCGAGCAGCGTTTGCAACGCGAGCAGCAAGACTTTCAAACTTACCAGCAAAATGAAGCTGCTGCATTTCAAAGTGAGCAATCGTCAGAAAACGCTAAATTATATGATAAAATCGCTGATTTTGTAAAAGGATACGCTAAGGAAAAAGGCTACAAACTTGTATTAACTTATTCAAAGGCAAATCCTACTGTATTATACGGCGACCCTGCATTAGACGTAACCGCGGACGTGGCAAAACGTCTTAACGAAGCGTATTCAAAAGATAAAAAATAATATACTTCTAATTGCTACCATGAGTATGTTTAAGAACCTCAGCGTCCAAACGCTGAGGTTTTTTTGTAATTTAAGCCTTTGCGAAATTAAAAACCAGCTTTTGAAACAGTGTTGCACACACACCAAAATGGCTATATAATATAAGGATGAAAATATCCGTAATCACAGTTTGTTACAACAGCTCATTAACGATAAAACATACTATTGAGAGTGTTTTATCGCAAAGTTATACTGATATAGAATACATTGTTATTGACGGAGCATCTACTGACCATACTCCAGCTATAATTAATTACTATGGGAACAGGATTACGAAGTTTTTATCGGAGCCCGATGAGGGTATTTATGATGCAATAAACAAAGGCATACGGATGGCATCCGGCGATATCATTGGCATTTTAAATTCAGACGATATTTTCGCAGACGATACGGTTGTAGCCCGGATCGCCGAAGCATTCAAAGCTAATTTATTTGCAGAGGCTGTATATTCAGATATCGTATTCGTTGACGGCACTCACGAAAAGACACTCAGATATTATTCCTCAAAAAAATTCAGGCCATGGATGTTTAAATTTGGATTTCAGCCGGCCCATCCTACGTTCTATGTCAAAAGACACGTTTTTGAAAAATACGGGTTATACCGAACTGATCTCAAAATCGCCGGTGACTTTGAATTCCTTGCGAGACTATTGCAAAAGCACAAAATAAGAAGCAAGTATATTGAGGATGTATGGGTAAAAATGAAGCCGGGCGGAGTAACCACATCGAGTTTGAAAAACATTGTTCGTACTAACGGCGAAGACTTATTTGCATGCAAAATCAATGGTATTTATTCAAATCATATAATGATCTATTCAAAATACCTATTTAAATGGTGGGGATTTCTATTTAAGAGGTAACGTTAAGCTACGAGTACGTTTTCTTTGACGCTGGAAATTTCCTTATTGTCCAGTTCTTCGAATTCAGAATTTCTACTAATAAATTCAGGCACAATTTCCTTCATTTTATTTACAACAGCCACTACGTTATTTTGCTCATTAAGCATCAGCAGCTCGGTTATATCGGCAAGTACCTGTGTATAATTGTAACCGATTACCTGCGATATTTTTATCTTATCATGATAAGTTGGCATCGTAGACTCGCCGTCATTTAAAAGCTCTTCGTAAAGTTTCTCTCCGGGCCTTAAACCGGTGTATACAATCTTTATATCTTTTTCAGGCTGTAAGCCGGCAAGCTTAATCATTTTAAGAGCCAAATCGCTAATTTTTACCGGTTTTCCCATATCGAAGATGAAAATTTCTCCTCCTATACCCATTGTTCCCGCCTCTAATACCAGGTGGACCGCTTCGGGGATAGTCATAAAATATCGGGTAATTTCGGGGTGGGTTACAGTGATTGGCCCTCCTTTGCGTATTTGCGCAGTAAATCGCGGTATAACTGATCCGTTTGATCCCAAAACATTACCGAAACGGGTGGTGATAAACCGCGTATTCTCGCGGTTATCCGGGTTATTTTTTAACGACTGGATATAGATTTCGGCAATCCGTTTGGTAGTTCCCATGATATTGGAAGGGTTAACCGCCTTATCAGTAGAAATCATCACAAATTTACCAACGTTAAAAGCAATAGCGAGGTCAGCCACATTTTTAGTGCCTAAAACGTTGGTTAAAACCCCTTCGGTTGGGTTTTCTTCCATCATAGGCACATGTTTATAAGCAGCTGCATGAAACACCACCTCGGGCTTATAATCAATAAAAAGTTTCTTCATCCGATTATAATTCCTAATGTCGGCAATGAATATTTTTGTCGAAACATTTGGAAAGTTCTCTTCCACCTGAAGCCGCAATTCATGCAACGGCGATTCCGCCTGATCGCACAAAATTATCATCGCCGGGCCGTAAGAAAGCACCTGCTGTACAATTTCAGACCCAATGGAACCGGCCGCGCCAGTTACTAACACCCTCTTTCCGTATAAGTCTTCCGAAATCCGGGTTGTGTCAATCTGAATAGGTTTACGCTGTAACAAATCTTCGATTTTCAAATCCTGAATTTGCTGTAAATTAAGCTTTCCATAAATCCATTGATCTGAGGGAGGAACAGTTAACACCTGAATGCCGAGGGTAAGACATTTTTCGAGTGCTGTTTTCTTTGTCTCCTCATCAAGATGATGGTTCATAATGATGAGCTTATCTACTTTGTGCTTATCCTTTAGCTTCTCCAGCTTTTCAATGTCATAAACTTTAATCTGTTCAATTTCCTTGTTAATTTTACTTGCGTCCGAATCAACAAATCCTACAACATCAAAATTAGTTTTTGCGCTGGCCTCAAGGGCTTGTTTAACCAAAACAGCGCCGCTATCTGATCCATAAATCAAAACAACCGTTTTCTTTGTATTTGAATAATTTGCAATATAAAAAAACAAACTTTTCACGCCGGTTCGCCACATAATCAACACCGTACACGACACTGAAAAATTTATCAGCATTATCATATTGACGGTCACAGAATTGATATAACAGATGGGCATTACCCATAGTTGAATAATTATTCTATAAATCAGGCTGCTTATAAATATTGAACTGAAAATGCGTAATACATCTTTGGTATTTGAATACCTGACAAGGCCTTTGTGAATACGCATGCCATACATCACCAAAGCCGCCGTCAAACAATACAGGCCGGTATATATAAAAAAATAGCCTCTTAAAATATTTACAAACTCAAAACGATAGACGATAAAATAAGACGAGGAAAAGGACCAGGCTACAATCAGGAAGTCGAAAAGCATGATGATCCATCTTGGTACGACCCGGCTGAAGAGTATATATTTTTTCATAAAGATAGTATCGACTAAATCTTAAGCACCTGATTTTTTTATGAAATCATAATACAAAACTAATAAAAATAGCTTGATTGATAAACAATTAGGCCGTTTGTTTTAAACAGCTGTTTGAATTATCGCTAATTCAAGGCATATAAACATATACAAAAATCTGCTTTTTAAGCATTTTTTATAGATTATTGGTTAAAAATCTAACCAATAATTACCATCCAATTCCAATCAATTTCGAGCTGTGAAATTGGGTTAGGAACGACAAAAAGCCGATCTATTAGCTTCGCTAGACAGAAGATCTGTTACTCCATAACTGAGGCTTCAATACCAAATAGGCCAATATCAACGGCAAAAGGGAGATTGCAAAAATTGATAATGTCGAAAGCTTATAGTTAAGAATAACGAGAGCAATTATAACAGCCTGGATTAAAGCATAACATGATGAAATCAAAAGATGTGAAATATTGTGCTCGTTAGCTAATAACTGGTAAAAATGAAGCCGGTGTGGCTTAAAGATATTTTGCTTCAATATCAAACGATGAATTATTGTCAAAATAGTATCAACACCATAAACGGCAAGAAAGAGTATATAATTCCAATTATGCGTGGTTAAAATAAGATTAAATAACAGCGTAGTTATCCATAATGCTATGGTTACACTCCCAACGTCGCCTGCAAAGCATTTGGCTTTTCCCCGGAAATTAAAGAATAAAAACACACTGCATGCCAATAGCGGCAGCCAAATCATATCAGGTTGTATAAACGAAACCTGATTGATATTAACATATTGTAAGCCTAATAATATAACTATGCTATTACATCCCGTAATTCCGTTTATGCCATCCATAAAATTATAGGCATTAATGATGCCTATTGAAAATATATACAACAGAACGATCTTCCATATGGGTAATAAATGAAATACATCCAAAAAGATAAACACAAGGCTAACTGAAGCGACATGAAAAAATATTCTGAGCCGCTTTGAAAGTGAATTAATGTCGTCTATAAAACTGATAACGCCAATAAGAATAATCCCGAAAAGCGCCCAGTGAAATTCGTTAAAATACCATGTTAAGGCAATGAATGCAGCAAACAGAAAAATCACACCGCCGCCCCTTATGGTAACTACGGAATGCGAGCTACGTTCATTCGGATGATCGATGATATTATACTTGTCCGCTATTTTTAAATAACAAAACTCGAGTATAAATAAGATCATTAAAAAAATAAAGAGCAGAAAAAAATGCATCGCAGTTTTACTAATTTTCGCCGCAAAATTAGTTTTTATTAATTGTGAATAAGCACGGCGGTCAAAAGTTTTAATATCTTTTGACCTTAATTTATTGACTGTTTGACTTCGGGTTTTATTATAAAGGAGAAAAATGAAACAGGAAGGCTTCCTCTATTTACCGATAAATCAAACTATTTTAAAGCCCCTTAACACTGGCGTGGGGTTCCATCCTAATAAATCGCGGGCCTTTGAATCATCAAATGTTAAATCTGAAGTGATTTTTTTAAGTTTATCTGAATTAATCGGGGCTTTTGCTCCTAATATATCTCCAATGTTCGCTGCGATTCTGGCAAGCCACATGGGGATATTTGCAGGTTTATTCTTTGCCAATTGCCCCGCTATTGATTCAGACAGTTCCGAAAAACTCGGATTATAACCATCGGCTAGGTTGTAAATACCACCAATGTTCGCTGCCGCAGGAATTATTTTAGCCACATCTTCTGCTAAAACGATGCTTTTTTGAGCTTTTCCACCTGCAATATTAAAATAGTAGCCCTTTTTAATGCCCCTGATCATTGAACCAAGATTACCCGGCGGATTTGGCCCCGCAATTAATGGTAAACGTAAGATTGTGCATATCACTTTATTTTTTTGACACCAATCCCAAATCAATCTTTCAGCTTGCAATTTACTTTTCCCATAGGGATCCACAGCGGCCAGCGGCGTATCTTCATTAATTAATTTCCCACTTTCCATTCCATAAACAGCTACTGTGCTTATAAATATAAACGACTTTGGCAGAACTGAACTTTCAAGCCCTTTTAAAAGGTTAGATGTGCCTATAACGTTTACATCAAAAAAATCTTGCGCTTCGATTTTATTCCCTGGCTTTAAGTGTGCTTTCCCCGCAGCGTGAACAACCACATCATTGAAAGTTAGAACGGCCGTGGCCTTTCTCAAATCAACATTAATATCAGCAGCACTTTTGGCAAGTGTGCTTATTTCATGTTCATGTAAAACAGTTTTTATTATTTTGCCAAGGAAGCCAGAACCGCCGGTAAGAAGGATTTTCATTATATAAGGTTTTACACCGAACCCAATTCATCCTCGACCATACTTTTCACCACGTCTTGCATTGTAAGTTTGGCTTTCCATCCCATTTTATAATATGCTTTTGAAGGATTTGATCTTCCTATTTTAAGATCAGTTGGCCGGAATAAAGATTTATCTATGACAATGTAATCCTCGGCATTTAATCCAAGCAAAGAAAACACTTCGGATATAAAGCTTCTTAAAGAATGTGTTTTACCGGTTGCAATTACAAAATCCTCCGGTTCGGTTTGCTGCAGCATCATCCACATCGCTTCAACATACTCTCCTGCATACCCCCAATCCCGCTCAATATCTATATTCCCCAAAATAAGTTTTTCACCGCTCCCTTTATAAATCCTGCATGCGGCGCTAACTATTTTTTTTGTCACAAATCGTTCAGGGCGCAGCGGCGATTCGTGATTAAATAATATGCCCGTACAAGCAAATAAATTATAAGCTTCGCGGTAATTAGCTACTTCCCAAAAAGAAGTCGCCTTTGCCACCCCATAAGGACTCCGGGGCCTGAAGGCAGTTTCCTCGTTAGCGACCATGTCGCCTATATCGCCGAAGCATTCGCTCGACCCGGCACTATAAAACTTTATAGGCAACCCGATAAATTTAATGGCTTCCAGTATATTGAGGGTACCAATGCTTATACTTTCAAGTGTTTCAACCGGCTGTTCAAATGATAAACCTACTGATGTTTGCCCCGCCAGGTTATATATTTCATCAGGCTGAACTTTATTAATAGTATGCAGCGTACTTCTAAAATCGAATATATTTATCGAAATTAATTTGACTTTATCTTTGATCCCAAGTTTTGTCAGGTTGCTGAATGACGACATCTGGGCATCCCTTGACCCTCCGAATACTTCGTACCCTTTTTCCAACAATAACTTCGATAAATAGGCGCCATCTTGTCCGGATACGCCACATATTAGTGCTTTTTTCATTAGATTTCCTATACTATATTCAATTTTTTATTTAAACATCGGCAAAATACATATTCGAACGCGATGTTACTTACGATGTGACCTTATTGAACCATCCCCATTTGTTAAAATAGATAAAGGCCCCATGTATCGAATACCATGTCAAACGCCAGTTTTTATGTGATCCCTTTTCAAAATGATGATATACCTGGGCTTTAGGGTAATATGCCGTTTTCGCCACATCAAGTATTCTGCGCGTTAAGTCAGCATCTTCAATATACATAAAAATTTTATCGTCAAAATAGCCCACTTGCTTAAACACCTCGGTCCTGATAAACATAAAACAACCCGATAGATACGGAATATTTTGCATTTCCCGATTATAATCCTGATCACGGTACTCATATTTATCCATGCGTTTCTTAAATAATTTCTTCAAAAAACCGGGTAAAAACCGCCGCGCGAACAGATCAAAAGGGGTGGGATTAGTTTTACATAAATATTGGATGGAACCGTCTGGATACAAAACTTTAGGCATTACATGACCTACGTCCAGATTGTTCTCCATATAGTTATACAACAATTCCAATGTGCCTGGTTCAAAATATATATCCGGGTTTAAAATTAAATGATACCTGGATTTATCCAATGCCATTTTTATTGCAATATTGTGGGCAGCACCGAAACCCGGGTTAGAAGGATTGTGAATATAATCTATCCGTGGGTCTGACGACAGAATTCTTAACTCATCAGTTGGTGAATTGTCAATGATAAAGAGCTTGCAATTTAAAGAGGTTTGAAGAAAGCTATTTATAGCATTACTTAATATCGCTATGCTATTTTTATAGGTAACTATAGTTCCAGTAATTTGATACATTATCTAAATGATTTAATCAGATGTTTAAAAACCGAAAAAACTACTAAAACCGGCATAAGTATAAATACAAGTACATTATTTCGTGCAGCTTCTCTATACATTTTTATTTCGCCCAGGCGCATCTTAATTTTACTTCCGCTTAATCCGCCTTTTGAAAGCTGCGGCCGCGCCAAAAGAGTTAAATTAGCTTTAATTAATAATATTGGCGAAGTGGCACTGATCCGCAAAATCAAGTCATGATCTTCAGTATATCTCATTTTCTCATTAAACCTGAAGACGATATCTTTTTTGACAACAAGGCAGGATGTATTGAAATAATTTCTTATTAAGAAATCTTTGAAAGCTAATTTTCGTGAGAGAATGTTTTTAGGCGGGTTTTCAAATAAATGTTTTTTATCTGTGTAAGTATGTCCTAAACATTTAAAGTTTGTTCGAGTGAGGAAATCATTAACAATTTCCAATTTAGTCGGGTGCCATATATCATCTGAATCTAAAAATGCAACATAATCTCCGGTGGCCCTGGCCCACCCAACATTTCTGGCAGTTGACACACCTTGATTACTGAATAGCCTAACTACCTCGACGCCAAAATGACCAAAGTTCTTAGCAATAATGTCGATTGTATTATCACTGCTACAATCATCAACTATAATAATTTCATGCGGAGGATATACCTGATCCAAGCATGATTGTATCGTATCTTTAATTGTCCCGCTTGAATTATACGCCGGTATTACAACACTAAACTTCCACACTCTTTGTCTTGATTTTAGTTCCTACAATAAAATGCAAAAGTATCTGAAATAAAAAAACCAAGCTAGAGAAAAAGTCAACAAAAACCGAAAACATAATATTATGCAGTATAATGGCCAAAATAAAAACCCATTTAATATTTACCCTTCGGAGTTTAGTTTTTATATAAACAAAGGTAAAAAGCAACCCCAGGAAAAAATAAGAAATGATCGATCCAAAATAACCGAACGCAGAAAGGAAATTGGGAAACATACTTGAAACGTTCAAATACTCATTTACCAATCTAAAATTAAATTGTCCTGTTCCCGAAATCAATTTATCCCGAATGAAAGATGGAACAAATGATGCGACAAGGTACATTGGATTAAAGGTAAACGACGGATAAATACCAATATTAAAATTGACATTGCTTAAAGGAGAAGTCACATAAATATACACCCATAAAAACCCGGACGGTAAAAATGACGGATAGCTGGATGAGGGCTGAGCCAGGTTTATAAATGAATCTTTTGAACCTGTTCTAAAATCTCCAACCAGCCCAAACAGAAAAATTATTATAAATGCCGCGACACAGATTTTTAAAACTGTACTTGTTTTAAACTTATTTATTATAATATATACAAGTGCAGCCTGCACAGACATGCTCATAAAAACTTGTCTGGTTACCAAAAGGATTGGCCAGCAAAGGCATAATATAAAAATCCATAAATATTTCTTTTCCTTTTTTTGCAAATAAAGATAAAAGTAATAGTTGGACAACGTTATAATCATTGCATTTAATAGTCCATGCAAGCTTGGTATCCCCCATTCGGTATAGTTGCCAGAGCCGATTCCAATTAAAGCCAAAATAGGCAAGCTCTTAAAATAAACAATTTCAACAATGGTGAGTGAACACCATATCCAAAAAATAATCTTTAAGCTATTATGTAAACTCAAGCTGACAAAATATTTTGAGTTCCCTGAAAACCTGGGCATTAATATCATAACAAAAAGATACGACAGGGTCAACGCGCAGCAGCTAAGTCCCACATAAATTACAGTTTTATCTTTGAGGACAGTTAAAATCTCACTACAATGCAGAAAATACAGGAAAAGAACCAATAGCCAGGTGGCAATAAAGAAGGTGATTGGATTCTTAATCTTTAACATTGTTAAAATTGTTCTAGCTTATTTTTAAGGGACCTAATTGAAGCAAATACCCTAAAAGGAAATATCAGAATGAGTATTTTTTTCGTATATTCTTTAATAATACCGTACAAATAAAATGAAAAAGCCAAGACGATATCAATAACATTTCCCCTTGAAAGAGTTATAATGAATTTTTCTTTCCTGGTTCCTTTAAGATTACTACTTACTCCGCCCATTAATATCCTGGAGATCGGCATGTTTAAATATAAACAATGTCCACGTTTTACAAAATCGTATATAAGGTCATGATCGGCACTTAATTTGTATTTTATCTCAAAAAGCCTATGTAATGACCGTTTTATAAATACTGACTGATGACATATAGCGTTCAGATTTATTTTAAATTTATTTGTTCTGCTTTCAACTAAATAACCGTCATTATGATCATAAAGGTATACATCGCCATATATTAATTCGACGTCGCTTTTAATTGGTTCATTAAAAATACTTGCTAATATGTGCTCATTATAAAACCCATCGCCGGCATTCATAAATATTACCCATTCACCGCTAGCTTTCGACAAGCCCTTATTCATTGCATCAAATATGCCGCCATCAGGCTCACTTATCCAATAGTTGATTTTACTTTTGTACCTAGAAATCACGGACACGGTTCCATCTACTGAACCACCATCAATAATTATATATTGAATATTTGCGTAAGTTTGGTTTATAACAGTTTGAATGGTTTTTTCCAGGGTTTCAAAACCATTATATACCACCGTTATTATTGATATTAAAGGGGGATATTCAGACATCTTTTATTTGCTTCAAATGTAAAGCAGGATTGGCTTGTAAACATTCAATTCCATTTACACTCTTCTCAGATCTAAAACGGACATCGTTAATCGACCGGGCATTTATGTACATTCCAATTGACTTTCAATTGATTAATTTCGCAGATTGTATTATCGTTAATAAATAACGAAAGATGAATATCCGCAGGTTGCCTATTTGCCCTATGAGCTTAAAACTTTTAGCTCCCACGTGTAAATTTTCGGACTTGGACGATGAAAACTAGCCCCTGTAGCTACAAATAGAAGCTTCTCCATTAATTTATAGGTTTGTAGTAAGAATCTTTTTATAATTTTTTTCAAACCCGTGTTGGCTGTTAAGCCATCTTTATCAATAAACTCAATTCTGGTAAATCCGGCTGATTTTAAAACATAAATCATACTGCCTGCCGTAAACATTGTATTATGAGTGAAATCTTCATAAGCCCAATAGGATCCAGTTGGTGATTGCGCATTGGGCACCATTATTAAAAACTTACCGTTCTCACTCAATAAATTATTTTTAATAAAGCTTAACGTTGATATTACTTTATTCTTTTCAAGGTGTTCCAAAACATGACTCATGATAATAAAGTCAAATTTAGTTTCTGTAACAAAATCGCTGATATCGTTTATCTTGAAAACATTCAATTTTATTCGTTTGCATTCGTTAATAGATTCATTTGAGATATCAATACCAGTTAATTCTGTGTAACCGTCGTCCCTTAATCGGGCAAGCATTTGCCCTAAGCCGCAACCTATGTCTAAAATTTTTGCCGATTTGTTTTCCGGAAGTTCGTTTTTTAAATATAAGGGCAATCGATAATTCTCATATTGGCTGACCTGTCTTGCCTGAAAATAAAAATTTTTTGTAATAGTTTCGTTCTGATCCATGCAGTGCGGGTTAATAGGTCAAATATACAAATATCACTCCGATAGTTGTATTCACCAATTACTTACCGATATACCCGTTTTGTAAATATAAACCCCTTCTCTATCCTTGTTAAAGCAGTATAACACCGGGTGAATTATCTATTTTAACAAATTCCATTTGCTTGTTGAGTGTTCCAATATTTTTTCGCAAAAGAGATAACTTTTTCAACTTCAATTTTTTCAAGACAAGGATAATATTCATCATCGTTAACTTTATAAATACATTGCCAGTTACAATTAAAACACGGCATTTTATAAAAAGCGGCTACAGGTAACTTATCACAATCCTCATCTGATAAATATGGAACAAACCTGCCAAAATGACCTCCTCCAAGAAGACAAATTACCGAAGTGTTAACCGCAGCAGCGATGTGAACGGCGCTGGTTTCATTGGATATTAATAAATTGGCATCACTGATTAAATTTACCAGTTCAACTAAACTTGTTTTGCCCGTTAAGTTTTTTACCCTATCGCTTCTAAAATATTCCAACAACTCCTCGCCGATTAAAAACTCCGATTTGCCTCCGGCAATTATAATATTGGCATTAGTTGAAGTTAGTATTTCATCAATTAGCTTTTTATAGTTATCAATTGGCCACGACCTTTTCGGGTCGCTGGCGCCGGGGAAAATAATTACTGAATTGCGGGCGTCGAAATCCTGAGAATTAAGAGGCAAAACCGTGATATCGGGCTTGCTAATGTCAATTTTCTCGTTAAGTATTTGTTCGATGAAATATTTATTCCTTAAAAATTCAAACGTAATCTCTGCCGGATATCTAATTACCTCATCATAGTATAGAACCGATAAAAAACTTTGAAGTCGCCTGATTCGCTCAAGATTCCCATAAGCCAAAATCTTCTTTTTCGCTACCAAGGCCATCGACAATTCTTCACATAGCCAAAATCTGGAAAAATGAGGGTTAATTAAAACGTCATAAGATGTGGACGCAAGTTTTTTTCTAAGATCTTTATAATAGGATTGATTGGAAATTAATGTCAGGTCTACCCAAATAAACTGATCAACATAATTACTATCATATTTTTCTGCTAAATCTTTCCAAACAATATTTCCTACAAGTGTAATATTATAATGTCCGTATTTTTTAGACATCTTTAGTTTCTCAAAAAAGTTCCTAAAGAGTATATAATCACCTATTACATCCAGCCGAAGTATAACTAATTGATTATTAGAAACTTTAAACTTTGCTATAATATTGTTTTTTAAAGCAACGCCTATCAGCTTTAAGAGCAAAAATATTTTCTTAATTTTCATTCTATTACAGATTCCAGATTCCTTTGGCCTTACCATACACAATTTTATAACATTGAATCGGTGACCAAATCGAGCTAATTAGTAAACATATGCAGTTGGAAATAACTACAGAAGACACGCCTAGTTTAATGTAATGCGCGCATAAGAACGTTAATGGAATGTTGACTATTCCAACAAAAATAGCATTGTAAAGTTGAAGTCTGATTTTGCTTACTCCATTGATAAAGTAGGCAAAAATATTATTCCAGTTATATATTATCGAATAAAGAGCAAGCGAAATTGACAGCGAAATCGGCACAGCAACTTTGTCACCCACCCACATTTTAAAAAACATTTTAGCGAAAATGAGTAACAAAACCACTCCTAAAACTTGTAGCCCCCAAAAAAATATCAGTTTCTTAAAACTGTTTTTAATCCATTCATTCTTTTTATTTACAAATGCGCTGGTAAATGCTGACCAATAAGGTAATACTATTATCGAAAATGCGAATGTACAAATGCTAAAATACTTATATGCAATATTAAATGCTGTTACATCGGAAGGAGAAAATATTTGTGTTATCAATATGTTATCCGTAGAAAAAACAACAATCCCGGCTATTTGAATAATGAAAAACTGAAGGCCTAAATTTAGCAAGCTTTTGACGTGTTCATTTTTAAAATATTTAATCGTTGGCTTCAAGAAGCTAAACTCAGACTTATAGTATAAAAAGTAGTTAAAACACGATAAAACAACAATAGGAATAACTGCAATTGCAATACTAAATAGCACTATTGAGGGAGAACAATTTTTTGTTAATATATAAACACACAATAGTGATAATAAGTTAATAATAAAATCTATTAATGATTTTATGTAGGGCTTATGTAAAGCAATTATTACTGTAGTAGATAAGTCCAATATTAACCGAAATGCGAAGCAAGCGACGATTAAGAATGCGGTGAGTAATAATTCATTAGCGTCAATGGCCGTTTTAAGAATATGGTTCCAATTTAAAAACGAATTGATCAACGAAAACAGGATTAAAATTAAAGCCATAAAAAGGCTAAATATCACATAGGTTGAACTGACATACTCTTTAGCCAACAGCTGGTCATTCCGGGATATTGCCTCCGTAAGTTTGTTTCTCAATCCGTTTCCCAACCCGATATCCATAAATGACAGCCAGGCGGTAAGAGATGTTAAGGTAAGCCAAACTCCATAGTCATTTTTATTTAAATACGACAGGGTCAATGGAACCATCGCAAAAGTACATAGTATCCCAAGCGCCTTAAAAACGAAGTTTAATATTGTGTTTAAACGGATTTCTCTAGACCGCTTATCCGATGTAGAAGACTCCAAAGTAGTGTCTTTAATCATTCATAATTCATTATTAACCCCGTGAGTGGCCCTTATCCACAGCTGTACATAAAATATGACCAATTAAAATATGCATTTCCTGAATGCGCGCAGTAACATCACTCGGTATTATAATATTTATATTACAATATTCAGTCATTTTTCCACCGTTCCGACCAGACAGTCCTAAGGTTTTACAACCCATTTCCTGGCCGTATTTCAACGCTTTCATTACATTAACGCTGTTTCCGCTGGTAGAAATCCCCAGCAAAAGGTCGCCCGTTTGAGCCAACGCTTCAACTTGTCTTTCAAAGATGTGGTCAAAGCCATAATCATTGCCTATTGCAGTTAATGCGGAGGTATCAGTCGTTAATGCGACCGCCGGCAAACCCCTCCTTTCGTTTACAAATCTTCCTGTAAATTCAGCGGCAATATGTTGCGCGTCAGCAGCACTACCACCGTTTCCAAAAAGTAAAATTTTATTGCCATTATTTACCGTTGATACCACCAGATCACATGCTTTCTCTGTAACAGCTAACAAACTTTCTGAAATTAATTTTGCCGTTTTAATGTGGTCGTTAATTTCCTGTAAAATTTCATTTTTTTCCATAAAAAATTTTATAGTCTAAATAATTCTTCTGCCGTGATGGAGTACGCCAACTTTACTAATAACGGTCATATGAAACTAATGATCTATTGATCAATTATTAAATCGTAGTAAATTATGCCTTGGAACTGCGTTGAATCTATGAAACATACTATTTAGCAGGCCCATCTTCCAAGTGAAGTAAACCCAGGCGTTGACAAACAAGCCGCAACTGTTTCAATTATTAATGAAGAATTTCACTTATAATTTTTCTGATGATCAGGAAAATTGAGGTTAAGAAACCTAACAAAAACAAACCAACTATTATCCCTCTTAACTTTCCATATTTTTCCTTTTCCAGAGGCAAAATCGGCCTGTCAATAACTTGTATTAAAGGCGTTTGCTGCAATAACGACATTTTCGCTATTTCTAAATTTTTAACTAACTCACCTAAAATTGCAGTATTGGCTTGCACGTCAACCTGTTTTCGCTGGGATGGCACGCGCAACATTTGACGGGATGGATTTGGGTTTGGATTCACGTCCACAGATACTGCGACCCCCGAAATGGCAGCATTTAAAGCACGCCTGACAGAGTCTGTTTGGCGTTGTAAAATTGCTACGTTTTGCATTCCTTTTTTTGTTTTCGTCTCCACATAAAAATCAGATACAACTTTTTCGAGCACTTCGGTAAAATATTTCGAAAACAGCTCGTTAGTGGAATTTACCTTAAGAGATATGATGCTTAACTTCTTGTCTACCTTATCAACAGTAAGATTGCTTGTAATCAATAAATTATGAAATACGCCTAATATGCTATCTTGTTTTAATGTGAATTTTGAACGATCAGCATCCGGCAAAAAATGAATATTCTGTAGTTGGGGCTCATTGTCCCATTTTTCACGTAACCTATTAAAATCAATGTACAACTCGGCCAGGGTTTCTCTTTTTCCGTTAATTGAAATTGGCGTTAACAATGCCTTTTCAATCATTGACCGTGATTTCATCAGTTCAAGTAAATTATCTCCCGAAAATTCACCGCCGGCATTGCCCCCGCCCAAATCTATTCCAAATTGACTGGCTAAACCTAAAGCGCTACTTAGTCCTCCTCCAGTCTTTTCATCCTGTAAGGCAAAACTTAATTCTGCTTTATAAATTGGCTTTTTGAAATACGCGTATGCAAATCCTATAACTCCTCCAATTATTGCTGCAATTAAAATAATTCTCCATTTTGATAAAAGGTAATTCTTCCAAAGGATTAACTTCAGGATCAATTCTTTTAAAGAAATCTCATCTGAATCATCTAATGGCTGCTCCGTATCGTTGGTATGCATATTTTAATAAGCAGAATAATATTACAATTTTAAAATACCCAAAATAATTGCACCCAATGAGGCTATGGCAGTTGAAATGGATACAAATTCGAGGGCACTCGTCCCTTTTGTGTCGGCCTTTTTAGGGACAAATATTTCGGCGCCAGGCCTTATACTGGGATAATTCGTAAAAAATAGAAATCTTTTGGTGTTGTCAACCGATCCATTTGCATAAACCACATAGGCGCGCCTGCGTAAAGCACGCTGAGTAAAACCTCCGGCTTGTGATATATAATGCTTAAAACCGGAACCACTTTCGTATACCGCAGTAACGGGATATAAAACTTCCCCATTAATTTTTACGGTTTGTAACTGCTGCGGAATGCGTAATATATCGCCTTCTTTCAAAGTAAGGTCGATATTGCTGCCCGGCGATTTCATTATATGTTCTAAATCGATTCCTACAGTATTATTATCCGAAAGAACGTGTTGTGCACTTACACTTGAAGAATCTTTGGCCTCAGCCTGCAGTCTCTGCAAATTCATTAATTTTAATTTGTCATCTTCGGATTTATTTATTTTATTCTTACCCGTCCCTGCTTCGACACTTATACGTCGTAATGAAGCTCCTAATGGGTAAGCTAAAGGCGTAAGGCCACCAGCCCGGGTAATTAAATCGGAAATCCTTTCGTTTTTGGTAGCGATAGTATAACTTCCGGGATATAAAACTTCCCCTTCTATAAATACCTGGCGTTGTTCGCTATAGCCCGTATTATTACGGACAGTAACAATATCAAATGGTTCCAGTACAAATTTTTCTCCGGTAAACGAAAGCGTCTTGTCTACATCAACATGATAGATCTCGGCAGTTTTAGCATTAAACGAGTTGATATCACTGTTTTTTACTCGCCGGGCTATTTCAATTTGCTTTCCGCTTGCACCTTCACTAAATCCACCTGCTAAAATCACCAGATCCTGCACGGTCATTCCTTCTGCATAATTATATGATCCGCCCTGCCTCACCTCGCCACTGATGGTAACTTTATATTCGTCTTTTAATTCAAATAGCGACGAAATGGTAACAACGTCCTCTCTTTGTAATGGAATATCCGGCGCTGTTTTATTTAAAACATCTTTTACATTAAAGGAAATAAACGCCGAAGTATTGTCGGGCAATAAGCGAACTATGCTGCCACGGCTCAAAAAGGCATCTTCCTTAACACCGTCGGCTTCGTTAATTAACGCTGATACAGTTAAACCTGGTTTTAACTCAAATTGCCCGGGACGAAACACAGCCCCTTTTATTGAAACCCGGTTTTCATACCGCTTAAGTATGGTATCAACTAAAAATTTATCGCCATTTTTTGGAAAGTACGATTTATAATCATTTGCCGAAATATCAGAAACACGGTGCTCCCTGTCTGTATTTTCAAGAACCTTTATTTTTGCAGTGTATGCGGAATCCGTAAATCCGCCGGCAAATCTAAGTACATCCGCCAACGACTCATTGGGTAACACTTCGAATATCGCAGGATGTTTTACTTCCCCAAGGACCTGAGCATGTACTTTATAGACCGGTATGCGTATTACGTCCTGGTCCTGTAACCGGATATTGTTTGTTTGATACCCTTTTAATAAAAAATCATAAATATCAAGTTTGGCTGCAACCTTACCATTTCGAATTATTTCGATTTCCCGGAACGATCCACTTTGGGTAGGCCCCCCCGACGCGTAAAGCGCGTTAAAAACAGTTGCTAATGAGGACAATGTGTACGAGCCAGGCTTGTTTACTTCACCCAATAAGGTAACCTTTATACTGCGTATGTTCCCGATGCTAACCGTTAATATTGTTCGGCCGCTTCGTATTGCCGGATAAGTTTGAACCAAACGCGATCTGATTTTGGATGTAGCCTGTTCAACAGTTAAACCGTTGACAGAAATGATGCCCGCGTACTCTACTCTTACGGTTCCCTCGGGACTAACCGTTAAGCTATAATGAGCCTCATTATCGCCTGTAAGATCAATTTGTATCTGATCATCCGGGCCAATAACATAATTTTTGGGAGTAGCGATTCTTAAATTGGGCTCAAATATTAATTTACTATTACGAAAAAGTTCAGTTCCAAAAACCAGCGATTTGCTTTTACTTACTGCAGTAGTATCGTTATCCGATGTGGTAATAACCGGACCGCGCCTGCCTTTTTGTATCGTTGTTGTTGTGGTGGTGGTGTCATTGGGATTATAAGTGGCAGTGGGTTTTAAATTTGCAATACGTGTACGAAGCTTTTGAACTTCGACCGGACTCATTCCACGGGCAATAGCAACTTGGTCTAATTGAGAATCAGGCACGCCGGAAGATTGGAGTTGTTTTTGAATCTGGCGGACCTGGTCATCAGACAAGTTGTCAACTTTAATCGTATTTAAATTTTGAATGCTTTGGGCCTTGGCTGCCGGCTTGCATATCATTAAAGATATGCATACAATAAAAACTAACTTCAAAAAATTTAAATTTCTGATCACTATTTAATATTCAATTAATTTAAAACTGGAGTTAATTATAAAGAAATAATAAGCGTTTATTTGCAATTCGCGCAAAGATAAAACATAAAATGGATTACAGAAAGTATTTATTATCAACCCAATATTGAACAAGCAAATCTTGCTGTAAAGGCAAAGGGCAGTTCAAGTAATCATTAAGTTCTGCTCAGCACACGTAGATTGGAATAATATTTTTGGAATTGTTAGTATTTAGCAAGTTGGCGCTATTTGAAATCAGTTTAATGGGTGAACGCAACAGCCTCACCACTTTGCTCAATGTTGGTTTACTTTTCAAAAAAGTCGTCCTTTAGGTCGTCAATTTCCCGCCGGTCACGCTTAGTAGGCCGCCCCGCGCCCCTATCGCGTTTCAAAATAGGCACATTGAACATGGATTTAAACGCGTGAGTTTGTTCAACGGGCGTTAAATCCTCGTAAAAATTAACTGCCGTTTTAGCATCCGTCCGATTTTCAAGTAAGCCTGTCACTTTCACCACCTTGCGTTCAATACCTTTGGAAACCTGATATGTTTCGCCAAGTTTAACTTCGTGGGATGGCTTGATATTTTGATTATCAAGCTTTACGCGGCCAGCTCTGCAAGCATCTGACGCCAATGTGCGCGTTTTAAATAGCCTTATTGCCCATAAATATTTATCAACTCTTAATTTTTCCTTCGCCGGCATAATGAATCACCAAATGTACAAACTATAACAACTTATCGATTTGATAAGTTTATTTGTTATTTATATAGGCCCATATTAATCCTAATTAACAATTCACCTAAAAATTACTTTAATTTGCCAAAAGTTTATATACTAATGCAAGATTTAAAGAAATTAATTGAAGAGGCCTGGGAAGACAGGAATCTGCTGCGCTATAACGAGTACATTACCGCCATTGAAACCGTTATTGAAAAATTAGACAAGGGCAGTATACGTGTAGCTGAATTGATTGGTACGCGCTGGCATACCAACGACTGGATTAAAAAGGCCGTCATCCTTTATTTTCCAACGAGGGAAATGGAAGAGATTTCAGTGGGGCCCTTCGTTTTTCACGATAAAATGAAGCTAAAGACCGACTATAAAAAAACAGGGGTCCGGGTGGTTCCGCATGCCATAGCCCGTTACGGCGCTTACCTGGCCGGCGGAGTTATTATGATGCCTTCATATGTTAATATTGGCGCTTATGTTGATGAGGGCACCATGGTTGATACCTGGGCAACGGTAGGTTCGTGCGCGCAAATTGGCAAGCACGTGCATTTAAGCGGTGGCGTAGGCATTGGCGGTGTATTAGAACCGGTACAAGCCGCCCCGGTTATTATTGAGGACAATTGCTTTTTGGGCTCGAGGGCAATCGTAGTTGAAGGCGTTCATCTAGAAAAAGAGGTTGTACTTGGCGCAAATGTAGTGCTGACTGCTTCAACAAAAATCATTGACGTTACCCATGAAAAACCAATTGAATATAAAGGACACGTACCAGCGCGTTCGGTAGTTATACCAGGGTCTTACACTAAAAAATTCCCGGCCGGCGAATTCCAGGTACCTTGCGCATTGATTATCGGCAAACGTAAGGAGTCAACAGATAAAAAAACATCGTTAAATGATGCTTTAAGGGAGAATAATGTTTCAGTTTAGATTTGAAAAGCGGGATGAAGTTTAACAGACGTAATCATCCGCCTCATATCTCGCATTTTATATCAAATGAAAATATTAATAAGGCTGCCTAACTGGCTGGGCGATGTGGTGATGAGTACCGCATTTATCAATTCGGTTAAGCAGCTTTATCCCGACGCCAGTATTGACGTAATCATTAAAAAAGAGCTGGGTGATTTAGCCCGGCTCATTGATGGTTTACGTAAGGTTCATTTATTCTCAAAAAAAGATTTCACGGGCCTTGCAGGCGCATACAATTTCGGTAAACAACTGCGTTCCGAAAAATATGATCTTTTTTTTAATTTACCTACCTCGTTCAGCTCAGCAGTAATGGGTTGGGCCTCGGGGGCCAAAAAAAGAGTGGGTTATGGAAAGGAAGGTGGCTTTTTCCTTTTAACCAATAATTATCGGCTACCCCGCAATGTTCATAGAGTTGATGAATATATTTCATTGCTCGAACAATTTACCGATCGTACTATAACCGACAGAAACGTAAAATTAAACGTTGTTAAACCACAACAATCTACTAAAAAGATAGTATTGAATTTTAATTCGGAGGCAAGCTCACGAAGAATGCCGTTGCAAAAAGGGCGTGAGCTTATCAACGGGCTTACCAATGAATTTCCGGATTGTACCTTTACTTTTATTGGGTCGGCAAAAGAACGTACTTTTATTGCACAGGTATGTGAAGGCGCTCAAAACACGACTCAAATTGAAAACCAGGCCGGTAAAACCAATTTAATTGAACTGTGTACACTTATGGCGGGCGCTTCAGCAGTCTTAACAACAGATTCCGGGCCTGCTCATTTGGCCAACAGCCTTGGTGTGCCCGCTATCGTTTTATTTGGCGCCGGCAATGAGCAAAATACGGCGCCATACAACAAAGATAATTTAATCGTTCTACGTTATGGGAAATTGAGTTGCGAGCCTTGTGTGAAAAACACCTGCGAACTGTATGGGGTGCCAAAATGCCTTGAGCTTATTGATAATATTGCTATTACAAGTTCGCTTAAATTAATCCTGGCCGGGGTTTAAACAACGCCACAATTCAGACCGTAAAGATCAGCGCTTCGGTGTCTCGTTTGCCGCAACTTCGCTTGCTGGTTTTATTTCTATTTTAGGTATAACGTAATTTACCAATTGCCTGATAAGCACTTCTTTTGAAAACTCATTGGTTTTAAGTTCCAAATCAGTATCGAGTGGCACTTCGAAAGGCGAGCTAATACCGGTAAAGTTTTTCAATTTGCCGCTTCTGGCTTGTTTGTAAAGCCCTTTTACATCACGCTGTTCACAAACGTTTAGCGGACAGTCAACATATACACTCACCAGGTCTTCATTTCCAAAAAGTTTTGCAACAAGTTTACGATCTTTTTCAAAAGGGGTCACAAATGCTGCCAGCACAATGATTCCCGACTCCATCATCAGTTTTGCAACTTCGCTTACCCGCCTGATATTTTCAGACCTGTCTTCATTTGAAAATCCCAGATCTTTACACAACCCGGCTCTTAAATTATCGCCATCTAAAATAAACGTCTTGTAACCTAATTTGAATAGTTCACGCTCCAATCCATCTGCAAGGGTGGTTTTCCCCGAACATGGCAATCCAGTAAACCAGATTACAATTCCCTTCTGATTTAAAAGCCGGTGCCGGTTGGCTTTTCCGACAAAAAAATTATGCGGAACAATAGATGATGGTGTATGCATATTTCTAAATCGCAACTTTTAACGTTCCTAAGTTAATCATTAAACCACTTGTCAAACTTAGCTTCCAATTGTTTATAAATTGCCATACATTCCTCGAGTAATGTTTTATCAAAATTGCCCACGATTTTAACCGGCGGTGTAAACTGCTGTACGTGGTTGGCAGGTTTTAGAATATCTAGCTTAAAAAAAAGCTTTTCGAGTACATCCATGGGCTGGAGGCAAAATCGTTCATAATTAAAAAAAATAGAATTGTGCGGATGATAATTGTTTACATAGTTATAATAGTTTTTCCAAGTCAGCAGCCAAAAATTAATATCCATCTTATTATGTTTGGCCATCTCTGCAAAAACCCCGTCATCATTTAAATAAAACGGCTTTTGGTTACGGCCAAATTCAAAATGCCCCAGCCAGTTCATATAATCCAGTGAAAACTTGTCATCCAGCTGCATTTTTAAAAAATGTTTATGCTGGTTCAATAGAGAAGCAGCATGCTGCAGCGGTTCCCGAAACGGAATAATGATTTGAGAGTTGGGCATACATTGCTGTACATAGCTAAACCGCAGAATGTTGTTGTTATTTTTGGAGAGATATCTCGTTTGATTTAACTCATCGCCGCTCAGTAAAATATTGCGCACATAGGTTTTGAACTTAGCCAGCACATTATTATCAACGGCATGTAACTGTAGCCTGTCCTTACAAATGTACTGTTCGCCGCAAAATACCCGCCAAAATACCTCTTCAAAGGCTTCAGGGCTATCGAAACCCACCATGATACCATCTTTATGCGCGCGCTCTTTATATTCTGCAGCGGGCTTATTATGCGCCATTAGCTTCCAGATATTTGGCATAAGCACAAAAGGCATATCCCGGTAGGTTAACGACCTGAAAAGCCCCGTTTCATACAGATACCTCATCAGCATAGTGGTACCGGACCTGGCCAGGCCCGAAATAAAAACATGTTTATCTGAAAAAGAAACATCCTTTTGTTTGACCAGTTTTGCCTCAATCTCAAATGACATTTCTGCAATTGCTGTTGATTGCAGGGCGGCGCGGTGCAGAAGCCGGAATATTGGGCTATAGCCGGACTTTGACATACAATTTCTTTATAAAAAAGTACGAAAAAAAAGCAATTACGGAAAGCAAGAACCCGGGTAGTGTCGCGATGAATTTTAACAAAGCTGAGTAGCTGAAGAATTTCAATAATTCACCCGCAAACAGCAGCATCAACCCGCACGCTCCAATACCAACAATAAAGCCGAGCAGCGTTAGTGATCGTTTAAAAAGGACAAAGGAATTATCAAGCAGCATTTTTTGTTTTTCTGAATCATTAATATCGTTCGATTTAATGATTTGCAACGAAACGTGTGTTGAAAGCGAGATGTTTTTCATAACGCCCAAAAAAGGCAAACAATCAATTAACCAGGCAATTGCCAAAAAAACAACATATAAATAAGATATAACGGCGATGTTCATTTGTTTTTTTTGTTCCTGAATTTCCCGATCAGCTTTTTAATCGGATACCAGATTATAGCAAACAATGCCAGAAATATAGATGCCAGAAATCCAAGAACAGCCGTAATTATCCCACCGTCCATACCCGGTCCTATATAACCATATATATAAACACACGACATCATAGTGTACTATCTTTTTGCAAAAATGTTAATTTTTCAAATTCCTGTTTTGTTATAAACCTCGACCAGGTAATGATAGCGGCAAAATGTTGGTCAACCCGGTCAACATATTCCCAAATGACATTATTTTTATTGCCTCGCAATAATCTATTATTATTATTATCCTCGACGAATAAATCCCCATTTGGCAAAATATCTGAACGCCCCTCTGTATATGTTTCAAGCTTTGCCTTTTTCAAGAGCGCGGTGTATGGCGTCTCTACTTTATCAGTCTTAAAGTTATATGTATACTCTTCATTATTTTTACCCAACAAACGATAGCCCAAATCCATCCGAACTATATCATTACCAAAAACACCTACCCGTGTCGAATCTACAAAATCAACATCGTGCTGATTAAGCCAGGGGCCTGTTTTTAACCATATTATTTTATTTGTAGATGGCCGGTATAAAAAAACAGTGCTTTTATGTGCTAAGCTAATAAGTAAATCATCTTTTTTCCAATATTTCCCCGAAGTTAATGCAGGTTGGATATCATTTAAATGTATAAGCTCACTTTCAATAATGCCCATACCGAACACCAGTCCCTTGTAGCCGTTTTCGGTTAATATTTGCGAAACGGATTTTTGGAAAAGCAGCTTGCCTTCGGGCGAAATTTCTGCTATTGCATCGTCGCTAACCCAGCTTAAAAACCGGGGGAAAAATTTGGATGGCGTAATAACAGAGGGAGACCAAATATTTCCGCTAGCATCATACTCGAGTGAATGATGGAAATGACCGTTGAGCGCCCAAATAACATCCGAATTTTTATTGACTTTTATTAAAAGGCCGCCAACATGAAAGACGATGCAACCATCTGCCGAAAGCAAAGGGTGATTAAAAAACGTGGTATGTTTGCCCACATTGGTTGTACTTTGGTTACCGGCAATTTTATTTATATCATTAAGGTTAGGCTTCCAGGTATGGATAATTTTTTGATCGTAAATACGCATCAGCTTTATTACCGACTGGTCTTCTTTTTTATCATAAACTGGCAACAATAAATAATTACTGTCGACATATTTAGTGGCCATTTTTAATCCATTAACCGATGGAAATCGATTGCGACTAATCAGCGCGTTTCCCTGTATCTGGTGAAAACTTGTCCTAACCGCAGAAGGGAATGTAGCGACAAACATGATGACGTCAGACATTTTACCTTTCGAAAAATTCGGGTTACTCGTTATCTGCCATACCGCCCATCCAAAAAAAATGGTTATAATGCCACCCAGCCACACGATAAGCAATACAATCCATAACGATATTTTTTTATTCATATACTCAAATTGCGACAATTCGATTTATTGGTAATTTGACAAGCGATAAAGCTATTATTAGAAATTCAATAATTATAAAGAATTTGGATGAATAATTTAATCACCCGAATGCTAATCATTGATAAAAGTGGTAATCGGCGCCGTTTTTAACCCTGGCCGAATATAGTAGCTATTTATTTTAAATATTACACTATTTCGATGTGATTACTAATCTTTATCCATTGAGTGTATATTTGCTGTATGCTAAGAGATGAAGTTGCAAAGGCACTAAAGATTATACAGGATGGCGGGATAATCCTGTATCCTACAGACACGATATGGGGTATTGGTTGCGACGCGACAAATACCGAAGCGGTAAAAAAAATCTTTACACTGAAACGCCGGAGCGAATCGAAAAGCATGATTATTTTACTGGATACAGAAAACAAGCTCGAAAGTTATGTCAGCGAAGTAAATCCGCTTGCTTACGACCTTATTGAATATGCCGAAAATCCTTTAACACTGGTTATGCCTGGCGCGAAAAATATTTCGCCGGCGCTTATCAGCGATGACGGCAGCATTGCCGTCCGGATTTCAAAACATCCTTTTTGCCAACAATTGATACAACGACTTCGCAAGCCTATCGTATCTACCTCGGCTAACCTTAGCGGCAACCCTTCTCCGCAGTATTTCGCGCAAATAGAAACCGAAATAATAAACGGGGTTGATTATGTTGTTGATATCGATCAACACGATATGGAAATAAAAACACCTTCCACTATAATGAAACTGGAGCCGAATGGTACTTTTGCATTCATCAGGAAATAAAGGCTTAATGCAACAACATCTTAGTCATCCGGCATTTTCAATTATATCAAAAACAGCGGCTGAGTATAACCTGCAAGTGTATGTTATAGGTGGCTTTGTACGCGATATTTTGCTTAACAGGCCATCAAAAGACATTGATATTGTGGTAATAGGCAATGGGATTTCGTTTGCAGAGCACGTTGCAAAAAAGCTGAAAGTAAAAGTGGCTGTGTTTAAAAACTTTGGCACTGCCTCGCTAAAATACAAGGACCTCGAAATTGAATTTGTCGGGGCACGAAAGGAGTCATACCGGCTGGATTCAAGAAAACCTATTGTTGAGAACGGAACACTTGAGGACGACCAAAACCGCCGGGATTTTACTATTAATACACTTGCCATTTCTTTACATCCCGATACGTTTGGCGAGTTATTGGATCCGTTTGGCGGAGAAAATGACCTGCAACGACAATTGATCAGGACACCGCTAAATGCCGTTGAAACGTTTTCTGACGATCCGTTGCGAATGCTTCGTGGCATACGGTTTGCGTCTGAGCTTAATTTCAAAATTGAGGATAGTGCCATTGCCGCGATAAAAAGCAATGTTGACAGGCTAAAAATAGTATCCCAGGAACGCGTAACTGATGAATTAAATAAGATCATTCTTTCACCAAAGCCATCGGTTGGGTTTAACTACCTATTTGATACTGGCCTGCTTCGCCTAATCTTTCCGCAAATGACAGATCTTTTCGGGGTTGAAATCATCAACGGTAAGGGACATAAGGATAATTTTTATCACACGCTACAAGTGCTCGACAATATCTGTAACACAACCGACGACCTTTGGCTTCGGTGGGCAGCCATATTGCATGATATTGCTAAACCTGCTACCAAACGTTTTGAGCCCGGGCATGGCTGGACCTTTCACGGTCATGAGGATAAAGGCGCCCGGATGGTTCCTAAAATATTTGCACAGCTTAAGTTGCCGCTAAACGAAAAAATGAAATTTGTACAGAAATTGGTGCAACTTCATTTACGGCCGATCGTTCTTGCACAATCGATAGTGACTGATTCGGCGGTCAGGCGTCTATTGTTTGAAGCCGGGGAGGACATTGAAAGCTTAATGTTGTTGTGTAATGCCGACATTACGACCAAAAATGAATATAAAGTAAAGAAATATCGTCAAAACTTTGACCTGGTTCAACAGAAACTTAAGGATGTTGAAGAACGTGATAACATCCGCAACTGGCAGCCCCCGATAACCGGAATTGATATTATGCAACTTTTTGGCATAAAAGAGGGCAGAGAAGTGGGGATTATTAAAAACCAGATAAGGGAAGCCATACTTGAGGGCGAAATTCCCAACTCCCGCGACGCAGCAATTGAGTACACAATTATCAAAGGCGCAGAAATTGGCTTAAAAGTTGTGGCAGACGATAAAGGATTTTAAAACCTAAAATTGCAACGCGAATTCCGCAATAAAATCAAAACATTATTATTTTTGTAAAAATCTACTTAAAAACATGGCACTATACAGGTTCAGGGTTACTTTTGAAGACTATGACGATGTCACGAGGGAAATAGACGTAAAATCCAATCAAACGTTTGAAGACCTTCACCGGGCAATCCACAAATCAACCGGCTATAACCCCGAATACCCTTCATCTTTCTATATCAGTAACGATCAATGGATAAAAGGCGAGGAAATTACATATATGCCCAACCAAAAAAGAATTGACAGGGGCGTTTCGCTGATGGAGAAAGTTAAGCTGCTTAGTTTTATTGACGATCCGCATCAAAAATTTTATTATACATTCAACTTCGACCGGCCATTTGATTTTCATGTTGAACTGATGAAGATTATTCTGGAAGAAACACCCGGGGTAGTTTATCCCGCTGTAATAAAATCAGTCGGAGAAGCGCCGAAACAGTTTGGAAACGTTGCCAATATTCCCGTTACCCCTCCTGAAGGCGATGACTTCGATTTCCTTAACGAAATGGCATTTGGCGAAGAAGACGCTGAAGATTTCTCGGAAGTTAGCGAAACTGGTGATGAAGTTGAAAGCGAAGATAAATCCGAAGACGAAGAAGATGAATTTGGAAACGACTTTCCGGATGATGAAGGCTTCGAGGACGAACCTAAAATGCCGCATAGCGACGACTACTAAATTAATAGCTGGATTTGTTCATAGTTCATCGTAACTGCATATAGTTTTGATTATTTATCTCGCTGCAATCAATTGTGACCTATGAACAATGAGCTACGAACAAAAACCCTTATTGTTATTGCCGGCCCTACAGCGTCGGGAAAAACTGCCGCGGCGATAGGATTGGCAAAAAAATATGGTACTGTAATTTTATCTGCTGACTCAAGACAGTTTTATCGCGAAATGTCTATAGGCACGGCCAAGCCTACCGAAAAAGAATTGGCGGCGGTGAAGCATTACTTCGTCAACTCACTATCCATCAATGAAACATTCAGCGCCGGCGACTTTGAAAAACAAGCGCTCGAACTGCTTGACGAGCTTTTTAAATTACACGACGTTGTGCTTTTGGTTGGCGGCTCGGGATTATTCATTAAGGCCGTTTGTGAAGGGTTTGACCAGGTGCCATCGGCGAACGAAGACATTAGGAATAAACTGAATCAGCAACTTATCGACGAAGGGCTCGAAAGCTTGCAGGAGAGGCTAAAGGCCATCGATCCGGAACATTATAAAACGATGGATATTGATAATCCACAGCGGGTTATAAGGGCGCTTGAGGTGTTTGAAAGCACTGGCAAACCAATCTCCGCTTACCATATTTCCGCGGCAAACATACGGCCATTCCAGATAATAAAATTCGGGTTATCGCTACCGAGAGAAGAATTATATCAACGCATTAACCAGCGTGTGGACGATATGGTAAAACAAGGCTTAATTGAGGAAGCGAAATCGCTTTTACCATACAGGCATCTAAATGCACTTAATACCGTTGGCTACAGCGAGCTATTCGATTATTTCGATGGCAATGCCGGGTTGGATAAAGCCATTGAATTAATTAAGCAGAACACCCGCCGGTTTGCAAAACGGCAAATGACCTGGTTTTCGAAGGACAAGCAAATAAAATGGCTCCGGGCCGATGGCGGCCAATTAGTGGATGATATGGTTGCCCACCTTGGCTGATTTTTATTTTAGCAAAGTTTGCAGGTAAGCGCCGTATCCGCTTTTAAGATATTTTGAGATCAATAGTTTTAATTGCTCATCATCTATAAATCTCATACGGTAGGCAACTTCTTCAATACATCCGATTTTAGTAGCCTGCCGTTTTTCAATTACCCGCACATATTCCGTTGCATCACTTAATGAGTCGAACGTGCCGGTATCCAGCCAGGCCGTCCCCCTGTCCATAGCTCCCACATGCAGGTTGCCTTGTTCAAGGTAAAACTTGTTTACATCTGTAATTTCGTATTCTCCGCGTGGCGACGGCTCCAGGTTTTTAGCAATTTCTACCACGTTATTATCATAAAAATATAAGCCCGGAACAGCAAAATTTGATTTCGGATGGATCGGCTTTTCCTCAATAGACAGCGCTTTAAAATTCCCATCAAATTCAACAACACCATACCGTTCAGGATCGGCTACCGGGTAAGCGAATATTGCTGCCCCTTCAACATTATTGAAACTACGGATCAGGTCACTAAACCCCGAACCATAAAATATATTGTCACCCAGTATGAGGGCCACTTTATCAGAACCGATAAACTTCTCCCCTATTACAAATGCCTGTGCAAGTCCGTTCGGTTTTGCCTGAATAGCATATTCAAAAGTACAACCAAGTTCGCTCCCGTCACCAAGCAGGCGTTTAAAACTCTCGTTATCCTCGGGCGTGGTAATTATTAAAATTTCCCTTATATCGGCCAGCATCAAAACCGATAAGGGGTAATAGATCATTGGCTTATCATAGATAGGCATCAGCTGCTTGCTTATTGCCCGGGTAATAGGATAGAGCCTGGTGCCTGAGCCGCCAGCTAAAATGATACCTTTCATGCAGCTAAATTAATTATTTTTTAACTTATGCATACATGCAACCAAACTATCTCTCCAATAAGGTATTTCCAGGCCGAGGGTTGTTTTTATTTTGCTCTTATCCATTACCGAATAGGCCGGCCGCCTGGCTTTGGTAATATACTCCTCTGTTTTTACCGGTATAACCTTTACCGTGATGCCGGAGATGTCAAAAATAGCTTTTGCGAAATCATACCACGAGGTGACACCCTCATTGCTGTAGTGATATACGCCATGGGCCGAGCTTTTAGATTTAATGATATGGAGCACGCAAGCCGCAAGGTCCATCGCGTAGGTGGGTGAACCTACCTGGTCTGCAATGACTTTTAACTCCGGCCGTTCTGAACCAAGTTTAAGCATGGTTTTCACAAAATTGTTTCCATATTCCGAATACAACCATCCCGTACGGATAATAAAATACTTTTTCAGGATCGCTTCAAGCGCCCGCTCACCATCCAGTTTGGTTTGGCCGTACACGTTAATGGGTTCGGCTACGCTTTCTTCATTGCGTGGCGTTGATGCATCGCCGCTAAAAACAAAATCGGTAGAAATATGAATAAACGTTGATTGGTAGGCTGCACAAAACTTACCTAAATTTTCAACGCCGGTTTTATTCACTTTTAATGCGATATCCTGATCATCCTCGGCTTTATCTACCGCGGTATATGCGGCGCAATTGATGATGTACGCCGGTTTATACTTTTCAAAAATCGCTTGCAGGGCTGTCTCATCTAATATATTGGCTTCATTTTCCGCCGGAAAGTATATATCAGCAACATTATCCGTTTTGGCAAGTTGTTGAAAACAATGGCCCAACTGCCCCGAAGCGCCGAAAACTACTATGTTATTCAAATTATGGTTGTGTTTTATGTCCGCTTCGCAGTTTAGGCGTAATTAGCGACATGTTTAGTTAAAAAATCGTTATAAGCTAATTTAATCCCGTCCTCAAGTTCAATGTTATGTTTCCACCCTTTGCTATGCAATTTAGTTACATCCATCAGCTTGCGCGGGGTGCCGTCCGGTTTAGATGAATCAAAGGTTATTTCTCCTTCAAACCCGATTATTTTTTTAATCAATAAGGCAAGGTCCTTTATTGAAATATCTTCACCCGTTCCGATATTCACCAAGCCGGATTCGTTATAGTTTTCCATCAAATAATAGCAGGCTTCTGCAAGGTCATCTGCAAACAGAAATTCGCGCTTAGGCGAGCCACTGCCCCAAATGGTAACCGAACCAGCGCCCTGCTCCTTAGCTTCGTGAAAACGACGGATCAATGCAGGCAGAACGTGAGAGTTTTGCGGATGATAATTGTCATTATAGCCATACAAATTCGTAGGCATTACAGAAATATAGTTGCAGCCATACTGATCGCGGTAAGCATCGCACATTTTTATTCCTGCGATTTTAGCGATAGCATAAGGTTCATTGGTTTGTTCCAATTCGCCAGTTAGCAAATACTCTTCTTTCAGTGGCTGGGGCGCCATTTTAGGATATATACAGCTTGAGCCCAAAAAGAGAAGCTTGGTTACACCATTCAGATACGAATTGTGGATTATATTATTTTGGATTTGTAAATTATCATACAAAAACTCGGCCCTGTAGGTGTTATTAGCAATGATGCCACCTACTTTGGCGGCTGCCAGAAATACGTAATCGGGCTTCTCGTCTGCAAAAAAGTCCGCCACTTGTTTTTGATCGCGCAGATCAAGATCAGCTGACGAGCGTGTGATTATATTATTAAAACCTTCTCTTTCAAGTTTGCGATGAATGGCTGAACCAACCATTCCCCTATGACCTGCTATATAAATTTTGGAACTTTTATCCATTTTAGTATTTGTTAGATTAATGACGATAATTAAAGACTATTGTAAATAAAATTATAAACTACTCTCATATACAATTTCAAGCAATAAAAGTTCATTAAGCAATAAAAAATCAATCATTAAACCCGTTATGTAAGGTTAAGCCTGGCCCATAGTGCCGCCGAAATTCATCGGGAAGCCCGACGGGTCCTGCTGAATTTTAATACGGCCATTAGCAGTTTCAAATTTTTCTAAATTATCTTCCAAAGCGGTTAATAAACGCTTTGCGTGTTCGGGCGTCAACACAATCCTCGACTTAACCTTAGCCTTTGGCACGCCGGGCATTACCCTGATAAAATCAAGTACAAATTCGGAACTCGAATGTGTAATAATGGCAAGATTTGAATAAATGCCTTCGGCAATCTCTTCTGAAAGCTCAATGTTCAGCTGATTTTCGTTTTGTTCTTCCATAGTTCAAAAATAACAAAAGCCTTCCCATTTACGGGAAGGCTTTGATAAAATAATTGTTTATTGCTTATTAGGCTTCAACTTCTTCTGCTTTTGAAGCCATCAGGCGATCAAACTCTTCCTGTGAACCTACGCGGATATTTTCATACTCACGTAAACCGGTTCCGGATGGAATAAGGTGACCAACGATAACGTTCTCTTTCAGTCCAAGCATTAAGTCCTTTTTACCTGCAATAGCTGCTTCGTTCAGAACTTTTGTAGTTTCCTGGAACGATGCTGCAGAGATAAATGATTTTGTACCTAATGAAGCCCTGGTTATACCCTGAAGCATCGGGCTCGAAGTTGCAGCAATTGCATCCCTTACCTCTGCCAATTTCAAATCTTTACGTTTCAAAATTGAGTTTTCGTCGCGCAGTTTTCTCACTGAAACGATCTGACCTGATTTCAAGGTAGTTGAATCACCCGGATCGGTAATCACCTTTTTATCAAATATATCATCGTTTTCAAGCATGAAATCCCAGCTGTCAACGGCTTCTCTTTCAAGGAAACGGGTATCGCCTGCATCCTCGATAGCAACCTTTTGCATCATTTG
>JACXTT010001016.1_pt1 | contig 48077 bp, 36 predicted proteins | sample 9270951 | NCBI WGS metagenome assembly JACXTT01 (sample SAMN15532306, study PRJNA645909) | rock metagenome | isolation source: weathered quartz diorite | place: Puerto Rico | collected 2017-06-21 | reverse complement strand
GGTTTTCGTGTGAGGCATAGACCCCTCATCCGCGCTTCGCGCACCTTCTCCCCTCGCGGAGGGGAGAAGGAAACTGACGGCCCGAGCACCGCGAGTTTCTCTTACTCAGTCGCGGCGCGTGCGCGCCGCAGGCAGATCGTAGTCTCTACTCTGCCTTCTGCATTTCGCTTTCGTCCCGCGTAAACGCCCCATTCACGAGTCTCCAGATTCTTCGCGGATTCGCTGCGCGCAACTCTTCCGGCAGCGCGTCGTCGGGCCAGTTCTGATAGGCGACGTATCTGCTGAAGCGCTCGATGGCGCGTGTGCCGACCGAGGTGCTGCGGCCGTCGGAGGTCGCGGGGAAGGGACCGCCGTGCACCATCGCGTGATTCACTTCGACTCCGGTTGGGAACTGATTCGCGACGAGGCGGCCGGCTTTCGTTGCGAGGATTGCGATCAGATGTTCATGTGCGCGCAACTCATCAGGCAGTGCGTGTACAGTCGCCGTGAGCTGTCCCTCCAGCGCGTTGATGATCTGCTCCAGATCATCGACGCCGTCGTAGCGCACGACGAGCGTGCTGGGACCGAACACCTCGTGGAGCAGGCGCGGTTCGGCGAGGACGCGCGAGGACGGCACCTGCCACAGCGCGGCTTCACCGCACGCGGCGAAACTTCCTTCCGTGCCGCGCGCGAGCAGTTCCGCTCCGTGCGAGGCGAGCGCTGTCTGCCCCGCGCTGTATGCGCCGCTGATCGAAGACGTCAGCATGGCAGCCGCCGCGGTGGCGCGCGTGCGTTCGGTCAACATGTTGACGAACGCATCGCCCCCGGCTCCTGCCGGCACGAGCACCACGCCGGGATTCGTGCAGAACTGTCCGACGCCCAGCGTGAACGAAGTGTGCAAACCCTCCGCGATCGCGGCCGCACGCTCGCGCAACGCGCCGGCGAAGAGAATGACGGGATTGACGCTCCCCATCTCGGCGTAAACCGGAATCGGCGTCGCGCGCTGCGCAGCGATGCGCATCAACGCCTCGCCCCCGCGCCGTGAGCCGGTGAAGCCGGCGGCACGAATCGCTGGATGCTGCACGAGCGCCTGCCCGACTTCGATCCCATCATCGAAGAGAATCGCGAAGGTTCCGCGCGGCAGCGCGCAGCGCTCGATCGATGAGCTGATCACGCGCGCGACGAGCTCGCTCGTACCGGGATGCGCGGGATGCGCTTTCACGATCACCGGATTGCCGGCCGCGAGCGCGGATGCGGTGTCGCCGCCGGCGGTCGAGAAGGCCAGCGGAAAGTTGCTCGCGCCGAAGATGGCGACTGGCCCGAGCGGCCGGCGCATCGAGCGGACGTTCGTGTCGATCCGCGCATCGACCCATGAGCCTTCCTCGATCACATCGGCGAAGAGGCGCAACTGCATGCAGGTGCGCGCGAGCTCGTTCTGCAGTCGCGGCAGCGGAAGCGCGGTCTCTGCATTTGCGCGTGCGACGATCGCCGTGCCCTCGTGCTCGAGTCCCTCTGCGATTGCGCGGAGAAACGCAGCGCGATCCTCGGGCGAAGTTCGCGCGTAATCCTCGAACGCCTCGGCCGCGGCTTCGCATGCGCGTGCAACGTCGGAATCACTCGAGACGTGAAACGCCGGCTCGAGCTTCTCGCCCGTGGCAGGATTCGTTGCTCGAAACGTTTTCATGGTCTCGTCGCCAGCGCTCGATCGATCGTGCTCATCGCCAGTTCCAACTCCGCTCCTTCGAGCTCGAGCCGCGGCGCGCGGACGCGTGCGCCGCCGCGCCCAACCCGCTGCTGCACCAGCTTGATGAGCTGAACGAATTTCGGGACGGTATCCATCCGCAGCAACGGCAGGAACCAGCGATAGAGCGCGAACGCCTCGCTCCATCGCCCCGCCATCGCGTAACGATAGACCGCGACCGACTCCGCGGGAAGCGCATTCACGAGTCCTGCGATCCAGCCGGTCGCACCGGCCGCGATGCCTTCGACGATGAGGTCATCGACGCCGACGAGAATCTCGAGTCGATTGCCGATGAGCGCGCGGATCGCGGTGATGCGCCGGACGTCGGTGCTCGATTCCTTCACGGCCTCGAGATTCGGCAGCTCGCTCGCCAGCTCCGCGATCTGTTCCGCCACGAAGTCCGTGCGGTAGGCGACCGGATTGTTGTAGAGCATGCACGGCAATTCCGTCGCGCGGATGATCGCGGCGACATGCGCCTTCATCTCGCGCCAGTCGGAGGAGTAGACGTACGGCGGCAGCACCATGAGCGCGCTGCAGCCGATCGCTTGCGCATCGCGCGCGATCGCCACCGCGTCGCTCGTCGAGAGCGAGGAGACCGCTGCCACGACCGGCGCGCGATCGCCGATGGCCCTGACGCACGTCTCGAGGATCGTTCGCTTCTCGGCGGGCGACAGCGTCGCGCCTTCGCCAAGTGACCCGAGCGGCACGAGTCCCGCGCAGCCGGCGTCGATCATCCAGCGGCCATGCTCGGCGAGAAATCCGTAGTCGACGCTCATATCCTCGTTGAAGGGCGTCGTGATCGCGGGGAGTACACCGTTCCAATTCATCATCACCTCGATGTGTATCGATCGGGACTAAGCATCCCGATGTCGATCGATGGTTGTTCGCCTGAGAGAATCTCCGCCATCAGCTTGCCGGTGACCGGCGCGAGACTCACGCCCATCATCGAGTGGCCGGTCGCCGCGGAGAGATTCGCGTAGCGCCCGAAGCGGCCGACGTATGGCAGACCGTCGGGCGAGCAGGGACGGAGGCCCGACCACACCGGCGCGCCGCGGAAGTCATCGGCCGTGAAGTCCGGGAAATATTCGGGAATGCTGCGCGTGATCCCGCGAACGCGCGCGGGGTTGATCACGTCACTCGCCGCGTTCGCAGCGATGATCTCCATCGTGCCGCCGATGCGCAGCGCGCTTCCCATCGGTGTCACCGCCACGCGCGCCTCGCTGAGAATCGCGCAGATCGATGGCTGTCGCGGCGGCGACGGCAACGTGATCGAGTAGCCCTTGCCTGCCTGCATCGGTACGTGCACGCCGAGTTGCTCTGCGATGTCCGATGACCACACTCCGGCAGCGAGCACGAATTCATCGCCGGTGATGTCGCCGCGATTCGTCTCGACTCGTTCGATGCGCGCGTGAGCCGTGTGCCAGCGAAGCGGGGTCGTTTCCCAAAGCAGTTCCGCACCCGCATCACTCACGGCACGAGTGAGCGCGGCGATGAGCGGCTCGGTCGAGAGGTGACAGTCGCGTGGATAGTAGACCGCGCCGGCGATGTCGAATCGCAGCGATGGCTCGAGCGCTTCGGTCGCTTTCAGGTCGAGCACTTCCGCCGGCACGCCGAGCTTTCGGGCAACGTCCGCTGTCATCGCCTCCTCGCGCAGCGCGTGCTCCGTCTTGCAGAGCATGAGCAGTCCACGCCTGGCGAGTCCGAAGGCATCGTGAAATTCGCCGGACCATTCTTCGTAGCACGCGCGGCTCGCAAGATGGAGATCGCGCAGCAGTGGCGCGGCGCGCGCGACCTGCGCGGCATTCGCAGCGCGCATGAAGCGCCAGCCCCAGCGAATGAGCTCGAGACTCGCGCGCGGGCGGATGTAGAACGGACTCTCGGGCGCGAGCATCCACTTCATTCCGAGCGCGACCATGCCCGGCGCCGCGAGCGGCACGAAGTGACTCGGCACGATCATTCCTGCGCTTCCGATCGCACAGCCGCCGCCCGGCGGAGCGCTTCGATCGATGACGCTGACGCGATGCCCACGCCGCGCCGCGTAGAGCGCAGTCGCGAGTCCGACGATGCCCCCGCCAACGATGACGATCTTCTTCGAGGTCATGCGGAAGGGATTCCCCAGCAGAACGGATCGCGCTCGTCGAGCAGCAGCGTCGCCTCCGCATTCACGTATGCGGTGCCGGTGATGCGCGGCACGATCCATCCTTCGCGCGCCGGGTCGATGGTGTAGCTGCCTTCGAAGATGCTGCCGATCACGCTCTCCTGTTTCCAGATCGCCGACGGCTGCAGTTTGTCGTCGGCGTGGAGACAGGCGAGTTTGGCGCTCGTGCCCGTGCCGCACGGAGAGCGGTCGTACGCCTTGCCGGGGCAGAGGACGAAGTTTCGGCTGTCGAGTCCTGCGACTGGTGAACGTTCGAAGAGCTCGATGTGATCGATCTCCGCATCGCCGGCGCCGCGAACGCCCGCGGTCTCGAGACCCTGGCGGATGCGCCAGGTGAGATCGGTGAGCGCTTCGAGATTCGATGGCGAGATCGGAAGCAGTGGTTCGCGCACGAGGAAGAACCAGTTGCCGCCCCAGGCGATGTCGCCATGCACGCGGCCATGGCCTGGCACGTCGACGGGAACGTTTGCCGCGAAGCGAAAGCTCGGCACGTTCGTCACCGACACGCGGCCGTCGTCGTGCAATTCCGCGCTGATGATGCCGACCGGTGTCTCGATGCGATGCGCGCCCGCGGTGATGCGGCCGAGGTGCGCGAGTGTGACGACGAGTCCGATCGTGCCGTGGCCGCACATGCCGAGGTAGCCGACGTTGTTGAAGAAGATGACGCCGGCGGCGCAAGTCCGATCGGCCGGTTCGCAGAGCAGCGCGCCGACCATCACATCCGAACCGCGCGGCTCGTTGACGATGGCGGAGCGGAAGCGGTCGTGTTCCCGGCGAAAGCGCTCGCGGCGTTCGGCGAGCGGGCCGCCGCCGAGGCTCGGGCCGCCGTCGACGACGACGCGGGTTGGTTCGCCGCCGGTGTGGGAGTCGACGATGCGAATGCGGTGCATAGGCGAACGATAGTCGAGTGATCGCGTTTCGTCTTGCGCGATCGCGCAGGCCATCGTGCGGAATTCGGCATAATGGCGCGATGCGGCAACTGGTCGACTCTGCGGTGCTCGAAAAGGTATTCGAGCAGGTCCCTAATGTCGTCTTCTTCGTGAAGGATGCCGGCGGACGTTATCGCATCGTCAATCGCACGCTCGCCGAGCGATGCGGAATTCCGCACAAGTCGATCATCGGCAGGACGGCCGAGGATCTCTTTCCTGCGCCTCTTGGAAGCAGTTACCTTGCGCAGGACAGGCTGGTGCTGCGCACGGGCATCGAGATTCGCGACAAGCTCGAGCTGCATCTCTATCGCGGCCGTGCATCCGGCTGGTGCCTGACGTTCAAGACGCCGCTGCGGAATGCGCGCGGCGGGATCATCGGGTTGATCGGCCTTTCCCGTGACATCCATGACGCCGACGAACGGCATCCCGAGTATTCGCGTCTCGCGCAGGCAGTGCAGATTCTTCGCGACCGTTATCACGAGCCGCTTCGCGTCGCAGATGTGGCGCGTCGCGCCGAGCTCTCGTTGGATCGTTTCGAGCGGTTGTGCAAGCGGGTCTTCCACCTGACTCCGCAGCAACTGCTCGCACGCGCGCGGCTCGACGAGGCGATGCGGCGCCTTCGCGAGACCGAGGATGACATCGCGTCGATTGCGTATGCGTGTGGGTACAGCGATCACAGTGCGTTCACTCGGCAGTTCCGCGCCACGGTGGGGATGGCGCCACGCGCGTACCGCGCGGGAGCGTGAGGGCGCGCGCATGCGCCGCGACTGAGAGAAAGAAACCAAGGCGCGCGATCGCAAGCCGCCGTCATCCCGAGCGAAGTCGAGGGACCCGGGTGGGCGAGCGGTACGAAAATCATGTCGCGCGCCTCCCACACACCCGGGTCCCTCGACTCCGCTCGGGATGACGGAGATCTGAGCTTGCTCAATCATCGGCCGTTTGGCCTCGGGCTCGATGGGCGCGCGATACACTTCCCCCCATGACGAAGCCTGGCGCTCGCCCTTCCGAAGACATGCTCGTCAACGTGCCGCGTCTCATCACGGCGTACTACGAGCAGCAGCCCGATCCTTCGGTGCGCGACGAGCGCGTGGCGTTCGGAACGTCGGGGCATCGCGGTTCCTCGCTGAAGACCGCGTTCAACGAACTGCACATCCTCGCGACGACGCAGGCGATCTGCGACCACCGGCGCGCGCAGAACATCGACGGTCCACTCTTCCTCGGCATCGACACGCATGCGCTCTCCGAGCCGGCGTTCGCGTCGGCGATGGAAGTGCTCGCGGCGAACGGCGTCACCGTGATGATCGATGCGAGCCGCGGCTACACGCCGACTCCGGTCATCTCGCACGCGATCCTCACCTACAACCGCGGGCGCAGCGAACATCTCGCGGATGGCATCGTCGTGACCCCTTCGCACAATCCGCCGGAGGATGGCGGCTTCAAATACAACCCGCCGAGCGGCGGCCCGTCGGATACCTCTGCCACGAAGGCGATCGAGAACGCGGCGAACGAGTTGATGAGCGATCCGTCGAAGATCAAGCGGATCTCGTTCAAGAGAGCGATGGATGCGGAGACGACGCATCCGCACGACTACGTGAGTGCGTATGCGAACGATCTCGGCGCGGTGGTCGATCTCGAGGTCGTGCGCGCCTCGGGCCTGCACATCGGTGTCGATCCTCTTGGTGGGGCCGGGACGGCGTACTGGAGCGTGATTCGCGAGCGCTTCGAGCTCAATATCGAAATCGTCAACGAGTCGATCGATCCGACGTTCCGCTTCATGACGCTCGATTGGGACGGGAAGATCCGGATGGACTGCTCCTCGCCGCACGCGATGGCGGGACTGATCGCGCTGCGCGATCGCTTCGACATCGCGTTCGGGAATGACACGGACAACGATCGCCACGGCATCGTCACGCCGAGTGCAGGACTCATGAATCCGAATCACTACCTGTCGGTGGCGATCGACTATCTCTTCCGCAATCGCACGGAGTGGAGCGGCGATGCTGCGGTGGGGAAGACGGTCGTCAGCAGCAGCATGATCGATCGCGTGGCCGCGAGCCTCGGGCGCCGTTTGTACGAGGTGCCGGTCGGCTTCAAGTGGTTCGTGAACGGGCTGCTCGATGGCTCGCTGGGCTTCGGCGGGGAAGAGAGCGCGGGCGCTTCGTTCCTTCGCCGGGACGGCAGCGTGTGGACCACGGACAAGGACGGCATCATCATGGGATTGCTGGCCGCGGAGATCACGGCGCGCAGCGGGCGCGATCCCGGCGAGCTCTATCGCGAGCTGACGGAGCAGCATGGTGCGCCGCTCTACGCGCGGACCGACGCCGCGGCGACGCCCGAGCAGAAGGCGCTGCTCGGCAAGTTGTCGCCATCGCAGGTGACGGCGCAGACACTGGCCGGCGACGCGATCGACAACATCTTGACCAACGCGCCGGGCGACGGAAACGCGATCGGCGGCTTGAAGGTCGTGACGAAGAACGGCTGGTTCGCCGCGCGGCCTTCGGGGACGGAGAACATCTACAAGATCTACGCGGAGAGCTTCGTGAACGACGAGCATCTGCGGAGAATTCAGGAAGAGGCGCAGGCGGTGGTGACGGCGGCGCTCAATCGCGGCGCGACTACAGAAGGATGAGACCCGACTTCGCAGAGAGATCGTCAGTCAACTGAGAAGGGATCAACGGATCGCTCAGTGTTTCGCAGTGGACAACCGGCGGAAAGGCGGCGCGACCGTGCGCGGCGCCTCTGCGACGAGATCGACGTCGCGCCCGCTTTCTCCCGAAAGAAAGCGGCGAAGGGAGCTCGTATCGATCGCGACGGAGCAGGCCAGAAAGGTGGATGGTTTCCCGATCGCGTGCCGCGGTGTCCAACTCCACGATGAAACCCTGGCACAGCCTCGCCTTTCTGCTGCTCTTTGCCTGTCATGAGGACAAGGTCACCTTTCCGAATCACCTTCCCACACGCGCCGCAGCCGTGACGCCGAACGCGATCGGCCAGCCGTGCAAGCTGCTCACGAACGTCATGTCACAAGACGCGGGAGCAGGTGCAACGGATTGTCAGCAGAATGCGCGTTGCGCGGGCGATGCGATTCGCGAGCGCAAGCCGTTCATGCTCTGCTCGGGCTCTTTCGGGATGGACTCGTGGATCGAGAATGGTGTCGCGGGTCTGCCGGGCGGCGGCGTCGCGTTCTACTACTTCGACACGCTCGGACCGGCGACGCGCGGCACTTGCCTGAATCAGAATGTGAAGACGGACGCGTGGCCGGTGTGCACGAGCAAGCTGGTGGCCGAGGTGGATCTGCGCAAGGGTGTGAGACAGTAGTCGGGTGAAATTCGAGCGGAAGCACGCCATCCCGGCCGCGGTCGTTGCTGCGCTGCTGCTCTGGCTCGTCTGGCCATCGCCTTACTCGCATGTTCGCAATCTGCACTCGAGCGGCTCGAACATCATCGCGTTCGGCGACTCGCTGACTGCCGGCTATGGAGCGGCGCCAGGGCAGGACTATCCATCGGTTCTTTCGTCGAAGGCCGGGCGCGAAATCGTCAACGCCGGTGTGAGTGGCGACACCACCCAGTCGGCGCTCGAGCGCATCGATGCCGATGTGCTGCAACGCAATCCGCGCATCGTGATCGTCGGACTCGGAGGAAACGATTATCTGCAGAGCGTGCCGATCGGGACGACGGAAGCGAATCTGCGGACGATCATTCAGAAGATTCAGGGCGCCGGCGCGATGGTCGTCCTCCTCGGCTTCGAGTTTCCGAGCATGAGCGCGAACTACGACAAGATGTACCACCGCCTCGCGAGCGACGAAGGGTGTCTGCTCATCCCGCAGACGTTGAAGGGAATCCTCAACGATCCGTCGCTCAAGAGCGACGAGATTCATCCGAATGCGAAAGGCTACGCGCTCATGGCGGAGCGGATGGCGGGGCCGCTTGCGAAGTTGCTGAGCAAAGCGGGATCGTGAGCGGGCGCGGGGTGAGCAGGCTCATCCTTCGCGAGTCTTTCCGTGAGGCCGATCACCGCCACGACCCCGCGCGGGCATAAAATGACGGGATATATCGAAGGGGGAGTTTCAATGCGACTTTCAAAAGCCGTCATCATCGTTCTTGCTTGCGTGTCTCTCATCGCAGGAAGCGTGTTTGCAGCACAGCCAACGGGCGGGCTTCGCTACTCCATTACCGTCACGAAGTTCGAGAACAAAGCGGGATGGGCAGGACAGTGGGACATCGGCGACGCATGGTCGACCGTGCTCACCGATCAGCTCAACCAGACGGGCAAGTTCATCGTCCTCGGCGAGAAGGACATGCGCCAGGAAGCGCTTGGCGAGCAGGACTTCGCGGCATCGGGCCGCACGGCCGGAGGCAAGAAGGCGCCGGTCACCGGACAGATGACACCTGCGCAGTTGCTCGTCAAGGGTGCCATCACTCATGTGCAGGACGACACCGCTGGTGGCGGCGGCGGCATCAGCTACGGCGGCATTCATGTCGGCGGCAAGGGCGGCAAGGGTGAAGTGAACGCCACGATCTACATCATCGATTCGACGACGGGTCAGGTGCTCGCGTCGAAGAGCGTGATCGGCACGTCGACGCAGCGCGGCCTCTCGGTCGGCGTCTATCGCAATGGCGTTGGCGCGGAAGCCGGCGGCCACAAGAACGACAACGTCGGGAAGGCCGTCGAATCCGCATGCGGCGAAGCCGTGAAGTTCATGATCGATCAGCTCCCGAAGATTCCATGGTCGGGCAGCGTCGTGCAGACCGTGAACGGCAAGGTGTACATCAACCGTGGTTCACGCGAAGGCGTTGCGGTCGGCGACTCGTTCGTCGTCGGCGACTCGGAAGTGATCCGCGACCCGGATACGGGCGAAGTGCTCGACTCGACGGTCAAGGAAGTGGCGCGCGTGCAGGTGAGCGAGGTGAAGGAGAAGCTTTCGATCTGCACGGTGTCCGGCGGCAAGTCGGCCTCCATCCGCAAAGGAATGGCCGTTCATCCACACTGACAGTTTTGAGTGCTGAGTGCTGAGTTCTGAGTAGGACTTGGCACCAGCAAACTCAGAACTCAGAACTCAGAACTCAGAACTCTTACCTAGGAATCATCATGCCGGAAAAGATTGGCCACTACACAATCGTCTCGCAGCTCGGTCGCGGCGGGATGGGTGTCGTCTATAAGGCGCACGAAGAGTCGTTGAACCGCTTCGTCGCCATCAAAGTCCTGACCGAAGGGCTGACCGAGGATCAGACGTTTCTGCAGAGGTTCGTGCGGGAAGCGCAGGCTGCCGCCGGACTCTCGCATCCGAACATCGTGCAGATCTACTTCATCGGTGAAGACGATGGAAAGCCGTTCTTCGTCATGGAGTATGTGACCGGGCGCTCGCTCAATCACATCCTGCGCGAGGAAGGGCGTGTCGGAAATCCGCGCGCGTCGCAGATGATCCTGCAGGCGGCGCATGGCCTGGCTGCCGCGCATGACAAGGGAATCATTCATCGCGACATCAAGCCGGCCAATCTGATTCTCGATGACCGCGGCATGATCAAGATCGCGGACTTCGGTCTGGCGCTGCCGGTCGATGCGGAGAATCGTCTGACGGCGACCGGCATGATGGTCGGTACGCCGGGCTATCTCGCGCCCGAGCAGTGCCGCGGGGAGAAAGTCGACCATCGCACCGACATCTATGCCCTCGGCATCACGTACTACCAGCTGCTCACCGGCACCGCGCCGTTCAAGGGCGAGAGCCCGCTCGCACTGCTCAAGCAGATCCTCGACGAGGAGCCGCCTGATGTGGCGACGATCAATCCGGAAGTCGATGCCGAGTCGCGCCGCATCCTGCAGAAGATGATTCACAAGGATCGCAATCAGCGCTACCAGGATTGCCATCAGATCGTCGCTGATCTCGAGGAGTACATCGCCAGCAAAGGCGTGCGCAGTATGACGGCAGGATTGGCGACGGTGCGCGTGCCGACGGCGAATATCGATGCGGGCTCTGCGCCTACTCAGGCAGTCACGCCGGCGGCACTCAAGGCGTCGCAGGATCTGCCGACTACGATCGTCGGTGCGAAGCCGGCGGCGGTTGCCGCGGCTGACTTGCCGACGACGGTCGTCAGCAACAAGCCCGAGCCGGCGACGAGTCCCGACATTCCGATGAACGGACCGCCGACGCAGCCGCCGATGGCCGCGCCGGCCTACGTTCCTCCGCAACCCCAACCAGCCGTTGCAGCAGCGTATGCGGCGCCGCCCGCGCAGAAGTCGTCATCGAAGACGCTGCTCGTGGTCGGACTCGCACTCCTGCTCGTCATCGGTGGCGTCGCTGCTGCCGGGATCATCGGCATGAAGATGTTCGGCGGTTGGAAGGGAAGCCAGCAACTTGCGATGCTGACTTCGAAGAGCTCGGACAGCACGACGACGACGCCGGCACCTGCCGTGACGTCGAGCGCTGCGACGACTTCCTCCAGCGAGCCCGCGCCCGGTGTGTTGTTGTCGCAGCAGGCAGCCGTCCCGCAAACGCCCACAACCGACACGATCACGACACCCGCAGGAACACCCGCAGGAACCGTTGCGCTCACGCCAACTCGCGGACCGCAGGGAACTGTTGGGCCAGTGAGCGGCGGGACTGCCGCGACTTCGGCGACGTCTGTGACGTATGGTGGGACCACGGTGCACAACAACGCTGCCGGAACCTCGGTGACGCGCGCAGGCGCCGAGTCTGTACATGTCGCTCCGGTTCGCAAAGGATCCGGTGTCGTGTTCGCAGTCACCGGCGATCAGAACCTCGTTGGCGCGATCAATGGTGTCGTCGCCTCCGAGCTCTCGAATGCCGTCGACGCGGCAACGCTCCCCGCGACGGAAGATCTCGTGCGCGACGGTTCGTCGGGACGCTTGATCAGCCGGCTGCGCGATGCGGGTTACGCGACGCTCGTGCTCGTGCGCGCTGAGCCTGCGGGACAGCGTGAGCTGAAGTACATGGGCCGTTACGACACCGCGTACAGTTCACGCGTGACGATCACGACGTACGACCTCGCGACCAGCAAGCCGTTCGGCAACACCGGCCGCGGCACGATCGAATACACCTCGGCCAACGCGGATCGCAAGGCCGAGGAAGTGGTCGGCCGTCTTGCTCGCGAGGCAGCGGAAGCGATTCAAGGACATTGAGGAAGGGATCACGGCGGAGGGATGACGAATGCCGATCGCGGCACCCTCATCCCTCTTGTCAAGGAGACTCTAGATGACTGTTGCTGACACCTCCGACACCATGACCGCCGAGGAGATCGTCTCGCTGACGAAGCGCCACACGATCTTTTCCTGGTCTGCGCAGGGAAGTGTGAATCCGATTCCGATGGTGCGCGGCGAAGGCATCTACTTCTGGGATGCGGACGGCAAGCGCTACATCGACATGAACTCGCAGTTGATGTGCGTGAACATCGGACATGGTGACAAGCGCGTCATCGATGCGATCAAGCGGCAGGCCGACGAGCTCGCGTATGCGGGGCCGGGGATGGCGACGCCGGTGCGCGCGCGCGTCGGTAAGATGCTGGCCGAGCTCACGCCCGGCGATCTCAATCGCTTCTTCTTCACACTCGGCGGCGCCGAGGCGAACGAGAACGCGATTCGCATCGCGAAGATGGTGACGGGCCGGCAGAAGATCATGGTCCGCTATCGCGCGTATCACGGTGCGACGGCCGGCGCGATCTCGCTGACCGGCGATCCACGCCGCTGGGCGAACGAGCCGGGCATTCCGGGTGTCGTCCGCTTCTTCGATCCTTACAAATACCGCAGCCATCTCTATCGCGAAGGCGACAGCGAAGAGTCATTCGTGCAGCGCTGTCTCGACGAGATCGAAGAGACGATCATGTATGAAGGCGGTCACACGATCGCTGCGATGTTCATCGAGACCGTGACGGGAACGAATGGCCTCATCGTGCCGCCCGCGGGCTACATCAAGGGTCTGCGCGAGATCTGCGACAAGCATGGGATTCTGCTGGTGTGCGACGAAGTCATGTGCGGTCTCGGCCGCACCGGTTCGTGGTTCGCCGTCGATCAGTGGAATGTCATTCCCGACATGATCACGATGGCCAAGGGCCTGACGTCCGCGTATCTGCCGCTCGGCGCGGTCGCGGTGAGCGATCGGATCGCCGGCTACTTCGACAAGAACGTGTTCTATGGCGGCCTGACGTACAACGCGCACCCGATGAGTCTCGCGGCGGCGGAGGCGTGCATTCAGGTGATGAAGGACGACGACACGATGAATCACGTGCAGAAGATGGGGCGCGTGATGGCGGAACTGCATCAGCAGATGAAGGCGAAGCATCCGTCGGTCGGCGACGTGCGATCGATCGGACTCTTCGGCGTGCTAGAGCTCGTGCGCAATCGCGAAACGAAGGAACCGATGGCGCCGTTCAACGGCTCGAGTCCCGAGATGCAGAAGCTCGGCGCATTCCTGCGCGAGCAGGGGATGTACGCGTTCATCAACTGGAACAATCTCTTCACGAATCCGCCGCTCTGCATCACGGAGGAGCAGTTGAAGGAGAGCTTCGCGATCATCGACCGCGGGCTGGAGATCACGGACGCGGGCGTGAAGTAGCGCCTTCGCCTTTCCTGTGGGGCGCCTGTCCCTCCACTCACTTCGTTGCCCGGCGCCGCGCGCGTTCCCGCGTGTTCTTCGCAAAGAACTCCCACATGATCGCGGTCTCATCGGCACCTTGCGGATAGGCGTACGTGTACCTCGGATCGCCGCCGGACCAGGCGTGGCCCATCGCACTCACCACATACTCTGCGCCGAACGAAAAACTCTTGAGCGTATAGCCGTTCGTGTTCGTCACGCTCAGAGGTTTGGCCGTTACTGAGTCATTGTCCTTTCCGTCGTCGGCTAAATCGTTCATCTGTGCGAACTGCGCGATCGTGAGATCGGCATTCACGATCGCGACATACGGATCGAGCGTGCCGTGGAAGACGAGCACTGGCGCGGGCTTCGCGTGATTGGAGCAGCGATCGGCATCCGCGCCCGTGACATTCGGATCCTTCGCGCTTCCATAGAGCGCGGCATAGGCGCCGGAGTAGACATCATCGGCGCCTTCGAACATACCACCCGAGGCGACCATGCCGGCGGCGAAGGTGTCGGCGTAACAGGAGAGCATCACGCTCGTCATGAATCCGCCGGATGAGACGCCAGCGACATAGATGCGCGAGTCGTCGACGCTGTAGTGCTCGCGCGTCCAGTCGATCATTCCTTTGATGATCGACGGCTCGCCTTGTCCGCGTTTTTGATTGACGGGCATGAACCAGTTCCAGCAGCGGCTGGCGTTTGCCTCAGGACTTTGGGCGGGCATCAGCACGAGCAGCTTCTGTTCATCCGCGAGCTTCGCCAGCCGCGCAAGTCCGGCGAAATCGTCCGGCGTTTCCGTGCAGCCATGAATCGCAACGAGAAGCGGCCGCCGCTCGCCGCTGACGTAGCCGGCAGGCACGTAGAGCTTGTAGGCACGGGTGCCGGCGGCGTTCGTCAAGGAGCCGTTGACCCAGAGCGCGGCGGCGAACAAAACCACATGCATCCCGCCATCTTATCTCCGCGTACAATTCCCCAATCGCCAGGGTCATAGTCTTCGCTGCACCCGTGATGTCGGAGAACGCGTCGCGAATGATTGCCGCGATCGCGCGTCAGGGAAACGTGCGTCTCGGCGTCGTGACGCAGGATCCCGCTGAGAGACTTCGCATCCCGGTTGCGCAGCACTGGCGCGTCGGCGACATTCTCGATCCCGAGCAGCTCGCGTGGGGCGTCGAAGGGATCGCGCAACGCATCGGCAGGCCCGATGTCCTCTTCGGTGCGTACGAGCAACTGCAAGTTCCGCTGGCGATCGTTCGCGAACGCTTCCGCATCGACGGGATGAACGTCGAGGCCGCGAAGAATTTTCGCGACAAGGCGCGCATGAAAGACGTCTTCGTCGCGAACGGCGTGCCGTGTGCGCGCCATGCGCGTGTCGACTCCGAAGGTGAGGCGCGGCAGTTCGTGGAGAAGAACGGCTATCCGATCGTCTATAAGCCGCTCGAAGGCGCAGGAGCGAAATCGACGTTCCGCGTCGACGGCGAAGCCCAACTGAACGATGCACTCCGCATCTCGCCGCCTCCAGTTCTGCTCGAAGAGCACATCGTCGGCGAGGAGCACTCGTTCGAAGGCGTGTGCATCGACGGGCAGCTCGTCTGGCACTCGCTGACGCACTATCGCCCAACGCCGCTCGAGGTTTTGCAGAACGAATGGATCCAGTGGTGCATCACGCTGCCGCGCGAGATCGACGAGCCGCACTACGACGACATCCGCGCCGCCGGTGCGCGCGCCCTTCAAGCCCTCGGCATGCACACGGGGCTGTGTCATATGGAGTGGTTCCGCCGGCGCGACGGCTCGATCGCGATCTCCGAAGTCGCCGCGCGGCCGCCGGGCGCGCAGATCATGGATCTCGTTTCGTACGCACACGAGATCGATTTCAGCGATGCGTGGGTGCGGCTGATGATCGACAGCACGTTCGAGATTCCGTCGCGCAAGTGGGCGACCGGCATCGCGTTCCTGCGAGGACAGGGGAAGGGTCGGGTCAAAGCGATCCGCCGCGTTGAGGATGCAGCGCGCGAAGTCGGCTCGCTCGTCGTCGAAGCGAAGCTGCCGGCCATCGGTCAGGTGCCGAGCGGCAGCTATGAAGGTGAAGGATTCGTGATCGTGCGGCATGCGGAGACGCATGTCGTCGAGGCCGCTCTGGAGAAGATCATCACGATGGTCCGAGTCGAACTGGGCTGAGAAAGGTGGTCGCGTGAAAAACGTACTCATCATCGGCTGCGCATATCCTCCCGAGCTTCCACACTTCACTCGCGGGTTGGCCGAGGCGGGGGCGAGGGTGTTCGGAGTCGATCAGCAACCGGAGACGCACCTGCCGTCGATGGCGCGGCGTGCGCTGAGCGGTTATCTGCAGGTCGACAACATCTTCGATGAGCAAGCGACCGCTGAAGCGGTGAAGCGTTGGGCGCCGGTGCGCTTCGATCGGGTCGAATCGTTGTGGGAAGGAACGGTGCTTACCGCTGCGCGTGTGCGCGAGTTGTTCGGTGCGAAGGGCATGACGCACGAGCAAGTGACGCGGTTTCGCGACAAGGACAAGATGAAGCAGCGCGTGTCGGAGCGCGGAATTCGCACACCGCGCCATCTGCGCGCTCAGGCGGGCAAGGAGTGCATCGACGCGGCGGAGCAGGTCGGCTATCCGATCTGTCTGAAGCCGATCGCAGGTGCAGGTTCGGCGGATACGTTCCGCTGTAACTCGAAAGCGGAGCTCGAGGCTGCGCTGCGCAAGGCGTCGTACATCCCGGAGTTCAACATCGAAGAGTTCATCGATGGAGAGGAATACACGTACGACACGATCTGCATCGATGGCAAGCCTGTCTACGAGACGATGTCGTGGTACCGTCCACGGCCTCTCGTCGGCCGCAGCACCGAGTGGATCAGTCCGCAGACCGTCACGTTGCGCGATATCGACGCACCGCATCTTCAGGGAGGGCGCGCACTCGGCCGCGACGTGCTGAAGGCTCTCGAGCACGAGAGCGGGTTCACGCACATGGAGTGGTATCGCAAGAGCGATGGTGAAGCGGTGTTCGGCGAGATCGCGGCGCGGCCGCCGGGAGCGCACACGGTCGACACGATGAACTTCGTGAGCGACATCGACCTTTTCAAGCGCTGGGCCGAGGCGGTGGTATTCGGCAAGTGGACGAACGATTTCGAACGGCTCTACAACTGCGCGATCATCTTCAAACGTGCGCAGGGGAGCGGATACATTCGCCACATCGAAGGGCTCGATCGCATTCTCGCGTCATTCGGCGAGCACATCGCGGCGATGGATCTTCTGCCGATCGGCGCGCATCGGCGCGACTGGGTGAAGACGCTGTTGTCCGACGGTTTCGTATTCGTGCGCCATCCGGATCTCAACATGACGATGGAGCTGTCGGATCGCGTCGGCACGGATCTGCAGATGTACGCGTCGTACTAGTGGAGTGTATTCGCTGAATTGGTACCAGATGGCGCAGGGATCGGCGACGTGGGCGAGGCGTGCCGACGCAGGCATAGTGGTGACTATGCTGAGGAGGCGCAACGAAGCCCGCGGCGTCGAGACCAAGCCAGGTGGTACCAATTTAGAGAATACACTCCACTCTAGTGGACATTGACGCGCCTTCCGGTGTCATCGGGCTCTGGGATGAGGCATTTGTTCCTCCGGAGCAGCCGGCGTTTCTTCGCGAGGCCGCGAAGGAGAAGCGGCTCTTCTTTGTCGACGCCGGCGAGCATGTCGTTTATCGAACCGAAGTAATCGTCGATGCTTTGCTGCCACATGAGTTGGCCAGCCGGCTCGAGCCGCGGCTCGGCTCTTTTGGTCTGTACGTGCCGAGTGGGCGGCTCTGCGTCAATGCGATTCCGTCGAAGTCGCCGACGATGATCGACGTCGAGCCGGGCGGCTATCTCGTGACGCCATACGGACAGCCGGAGTTCGACGGGAAGGCGTTCGATGCGGAGATGCAGCGAATCGTTGGGGAAGCGGAGTGGCGGCATCGACGCCGCGTCGACGATCTCGGCGCGATCGGCTGCTTTGCGTGGCCTGCGCTGACGGTGCTGCTGATCATTCCGTTGACGCGCGTGCTCTGGCCGGTGCTCGTGCCATTGTGTGTTTTGCCGACGCTCGCGTACTGGATCCTGCGCCGGCTGCCGCGCTATCGCGCGGTCGAAGCGGCGCGCGTTGCACATGAGACATCGCTGCCTCATCTCGTGTTTCTCCTGCGACGGACGGAAGCGGACGTGCCGGGCGGGTGGGTGCGGGAGCGATGAGGGGAGTACGAAAAGCGAAATGCAGAATGCAGAATGCAGGGGCTTCGGGCTTTTCAGTGGGTAAACGGCCAATGATCGAGCAAGCTCAGATCTCCGTCATCCCGAGCGAAGTCGAGGGACCCGGGTGGGTGGGAGGCGCGCGACATGATCTTCGTACCGCCCGCCAACCCGGGTCCCTCGACTTCGCTCGGGATGACGAGAGATCGGTCGCTGCAGAATCTACCCACTGAAATCAGCGATGCCACAGAATTCAGAATGAAGAATGACGCGCGAAGCGCCACCTCAATTTTGAATTCTGCATTTTGAATTCTGCATTTTGAATTTCGCTTTTGACTTCCGAGCGGGTGATATCGTCCGGCGCACCCATGAGGGAACGCATCGCACTGCGCGTCATCCAGATCGGCGTGATTCTCGCGGTGCTCGCGGTTTCGCCGCGGCACGTGTTCGACCTCGATCGCTTTCTCGTGCCGAAGGAGTTGGTGCTGCATGGCACAGCGCTGCTCGCAGCGTTGTTCGCGTGGCCGGCAATTCGGCGCGCGGGCGTGTGGAAATCCGACAAGCTTCTCGCGATCTACCTCGGTCTCGGGCTGCTCTCCGCGCTCTTTGCGACGAATCGCTGGCTCGGGTGGCGGGCGTTCGCGGTGAGTGCCTCCTCCCTGCTGCTGCTGCTGGTTAGCCGAGGATTGCGGGAGGCGGGGCTGGGCCGTGCGGTGCTGACGGCGGTGGCGGTGGGGGTGGTACTCGCCGCGATCACGTCGCTGTTGCAGGCGTATGGGATGCAAATGGATTTCTTCGCGCTGAATCGTGCGCCGGGCGGCACGCTCGGGAATCGCAACTTCGTCGCGCATGTCGCCGCCTTCGGGTTGCCCCTCGTGATCTTCATCGCGTTGTATGCGCGGCGCTTCGCGCTGGCATCGATGGGAGTCGTGCTCGTGTCGGCGGTGCTCGTGCTGACGCGCTCACGCGCGGCATGGCTTGCGGCGGCGATCATGCTGACCGTGTACTTCATCGCGATTCTTCTTTCGAGGAGTCCGAGTGTCTGGCGGCGCGTCGCGGCACTCGCTCTTTGTGCGGCCGTGGGAGGAGGCGCGGCGCTCGTGCTGCCGAACGCGCTGCACTGGCGCAGCGACAATCCCTATCTCGAATCGGTGAAAGGGGTCGCGGACTACGAGAAGGGAAGCGGCCACGGGCGGCTGATTCAGTATCGCAATTCGCTCTTCATGGCGCTGCGGCATCCGTTGTTCGGCGTCGGGCCGGGCAACTGGCCCGTCGAGTATCCCCGGCACGTCCATGCGGGCGATCGTTCGCTCGATCCATCGGATCCCGGCATGACGTTCAATCCATGGCCGAGCAGTGACTGGTTCGCGTTTCTCTCCGAGCGCGGGTTCGCGGCGACGTTCGTGCTTGCGCTGTTCTTGCTGCGAATGGCAGTCGCGGCGTTTGCTCGATTGCGGAGTGAAACCGAGGGTGGTGATAGGGCGGCTCTGCTCGCGCTGCTGGCGGCAACACTCGTAGCGGGGACATTTGATGCGGTGTTGTTGCTGGCGTTGCCTTCGGTGCTGGTTTGGCTCGCGATTGGCGCGTTGTGGCCGGAGAATCGGACAGGCGAGGGGGCCGGGAACGCCGCGGGGATCGCTGCGTTGATGTTCGTAGCGATGATTGGACTTTATCGCAGTGGCTCGCAGCTCGTCGCGATGGAGATCTTCGCAACGCACGAAGACCGCGCATCTCTCGTTCGTGCGGCGGCGATCGATCCGGGCAACTACCTCGTGCAGATGCGGCTCGCCCGGCGCGGGAAGCGGTCGGAGCGATGTGCGCACGCGCTCGAGGCGCGTGCGCTCTATCCGTTGGCAGAAGCAGCTCGTGAAGTGAGCCGCGGTTGTAAGTGACTACGAGCCGTGGTCGTCGCCGGAAGGTCCGTAGATCGACGGAACCTTTCCGCCCATCGGGCGAATGTAGGTACTGAGCTGTCCGCGGTGATGAACCATGTCGAAGAGGAAACCCCAGAGCATGTTGCCGACTTTGTCGGACCAGATGGGATTGCCGCCCATGATGAACTTGCCATCTTTGGCGCACGCGGCGTCATCGAGGCCTTTCAGATTCTCGCGCAGTGTTTCGGTGGCTTTGTCCCAGGCCGCGACGATGTCGTCATGAGAAGCGGGGCGGGGTGAGGTGTCCCATACTGCTTCGCCGGAGCTCAGCAGCTCGGACATGTTGCGCTGTTCGATCGCGAGCTGCCAGGCGAGATCGCCTGCGCCGGTCGAACGCTCGTGCGGTTTGTAATCGAGTTTTTCGGCGGGAAGCGCGCGGAGAACACGGCCAAACGCCGCCTGCTCTTCTTCCCAGCGTGTGACGAAGAATTGGGGAACGCTCATCTCGAACTCCTTCTCAAAAAGTGAGAGAAGAGCATAGTGGATCTACCGCCGGTAGATGGGGTCAGGTCGAAAGTCGAAACCTCGTTGTGAGGGAAAGTTTCGAGTTTCGACCTGACCCCATCTACGATCCGTAGATGAAGTTGGTGCTGCTGCCGGGGTTGCATGGAACGACGGATCTCTTCGACGTGTTTGTCGATGCAGCTCCTGCGGGGTGGGAGCTCGCGCCACTCGCCTTGCCGCAGATCGCCGCCTACGATGAGCTGGTTCGCGCGATGCGGCCGGTCATCGAGGCGCAAGGGCGTTGCATGCTGCTGGCGGAATCGTTTTCCGGCCCCCTCGGCCTTCATCTCGCCGATTGCTGCGCGAATGTCGATGGGCTCGTACTCGCCAGTTCGTTCACGCGTGCACCGCGTTGGCGATGGTTGCGCATCTTTGCGGTCGCGCCGCTCTTCTCGTTTCCGCGGCCGCGCAGTTCGATCCGCTTGCTTCTCTGCGGACGCGACGCCGACGACGCGCTCGTCAATCGCATCCGCGCACTCGCGCGCGCGCTTCCGCCGAAGTTGATCGCTGCACGCGTACGCGAGGCTCTGCGCATCCAACCTCTTCGCTCCTCCAAGCCGCTCCTCTTCCTTCGCGGTACGAAGGATCGTCTGGTGCCGCAACATGTTCTCAGTGCCGTGCAGGCGGACGCGACCGTCGTTCGCATCGACGCTCCGCACGCCTTGCTGCAAACGAAGCCTGTCGATGCGTGGCGCGCGATTGCGGAGTGGGCGAAAGGTGTAGACTCGCGCCGGGCATGAGCTGGGACATCTTCATTCAGCATCTGCCGTCCTCGGCACTCACCGTCGAGGACATTCCGGACGACTTCATGCCGCTCGCGCTCGGCAGTCGCGACGAAGTCGTGCGCACAATTCTCAACGTATTTCCCGAGTCGAATGCGAGCGATCCGACGTGGATCACGCTCGTAACGCCCCACTACTCGATCGATTTCGGGCTGGGCTGCGATGATCCGGTCATGTCGTTGTCGCTGCACGTGGGAGGAGACGAATCAGTCGTCGCTCCGATCTCCGAGCTCATCGACCTCCTCGGCGCCCGTGCGATCGACAGCTGGACGGGCCAGTTCTTCGATCGTGAGACGGCGACCGAGTCGCTGCATCGATGGAAGGCGTACGTCGACGAGAGCTCTCAGTAAGCGACGGTCCAGCGCAACTCGAGCGTGACGCGGCCGTCCATCTGATGCCGTTCGAAGATCCGTTCGAGCGCCGTCGTGTCAGCCGATGCCATCGACGAAGAGAGAAATCGTCCGCGCACTTCTTCCCACGCGAGCGATTCTTGTTGCGCGCCCCTCTCGCGCTTCACGGCACGCCCGAAATAGCGTTCGATGCGTACGTCATGGGCGCCCGCAGCATGCGTCGACTCCAGCCGTTTGGGCGTCATGGATTGCAGGAATTCGAGGTACTCCTTCGTGAAGCCTTCCGGTGTCTCCGGCTCATCGTGAAAGAGGAGGACGATGCGGCCGCTGTCGCGAAGGATGCGATTCGCCTCGGCGCGTGCACGATCAGGATCGAAGTAGTGGAACGAGTTGCCGCAGACGATGACGTCGACGGATTTCGCATCGAGCGTCGTCGCTTCCCCCGTCCCGGCGATCCAACGAACTCGCGCGTCGCGAATCGCCTCCTCAGCCACCGCGCGCATGTCGTCCGCAGGCTCGACCGCGAACACTTGTCTGGCATGCGCGAGCAGGTGCCGCGTGAGGATGCCGGTGCCCGCTCCGAGGTCGGCGATGGTGTCGCTGGTGGTTAGGCGGGCGTGATGCACGAGCGACTCGATCGACTTTGCCGTGTAGTCCGATCGATAACGCGCATAGAGCGCGGCTTTTCCACGATGCTCGGTCACGGATGCCGATGGTAGCGCGTTACCGCACCATCCGGTCGAGGTAGCGCCACTGCGCTTCGATTCGCTCGCATACCGCGGCCGCTTCTACCGCGCTGTAGCGGCGCTGCTGCAGGAGGTACTCCGCGACATCGGTGCCATCGGGGCGCGCGTTAATCACGTAGTCCGTGCCGTTGAAGACCTCGTACAAGGGAAAGAGTCCTGACCTGACCGCGAGCCCGATCAACTCCACGCTTTCGTCCGACGACGACTTCCAGCCGGTCGGACAGGGCGAGAGCATGAGCAGGAAGCGAAAGCCGCGCATGTCGCGCGCCGTTCTCATCTTGCGGAGGAAGTCCTCGCGATGCGCGAGCGAAAGCGTGGCCGCATACGGGATCCGATGCGCGGCCATGATCGCGAGGATGTCCTTCTTCGCCTCGCTCTTGCCGCGCGGCGTCGTGCTCGTGAGCGCACCTTCCGGAGTGGCGCTACTGCGCTGGCCGCCGGTGTTGCCGTAGATCTCGTTGTCGTAGCAGACATAGAGCATGTCCTCGTTGCGCTCCGCTGCCGCGGACAGCGTGGCCATGCCGATGTCGTACGTGCCGCCGTCGCCGGCCCAGCAGATCGTCGGGTGCTGCTCGCCGTTGAGCTCCGCAACGGCCGAGACTCCTGTTGCGAATGCAGGCGCGCTGGCGAAGGTCGACGCGAGCGCCGGCACGCCGTACGACGAGGTCGGGAACGCCCCTGCGGTGACGATCGCGCAGGACGCGGGAATCACGAGGTAGGGCCTCTCCTCGGCGAACACTTCGTCGAGCCAGCGGAGGCCGAGGGACATGCCGCAGCCGCCGCAGTTGGTGTTGCCCTCGCGAAGAAGCGCGTTGCTCATACGGCCACCTCCTGCCACAGCGGCTCGCAGGACTCGGAGCGGCCGTTGAGATCGCGAATGATCGTGTCGATGACCTGCGGCGTGACATCTCCGCCGGCGATGCCTGTGATGTAGTTCTGCAGGATGACATCGTGCTCGCGAAGGGTCGTGGCCACCTCATTCCAGAAGATGCCGCCCGAGCCGGGCGAATGGTTGCGGTCGAGCACTCCAATCCGCTTCGCCGCCCTAACTGCACGCTGCACCTCGTAGCGCGGGAAGGGACGGAACTGCTTGATGCGGATCATTCCGATCTTCTCTCCCTCCGCGCGCCGTTTCCGGACGACCTCGCGCACGGTCTCTGCCATCGTGCTCGAAGCGATGAGAATCGTCTCCGCGTCGGATGTCTGCTCGGCGGCCACCGCACCTTCGGGCCGCCTGCCGAAGAGCGTGTAGAACTCTTCGCGCGCTTCCTCCAGCACGACAGGTACGCGCTCCATCGTTTCCTGAAGATCGCGGCGATGCCGCTCTGTCTCGCGCGGCCAGGTGAGTCCGCCCATCGTCGCAGGGCGCGCATGATCGAGTCTCTGCGGCACGTTGCACAGCGGGAGGTATTCGTCGACGAGCTCCTGACTCGGGATGTCGGCCACCATCTGCGTGTGCGAAGAGACGAAGCCGTCCATCGCGACCATGACCGGCAGGAGGATGCGCGGATCTTCCGCGATGCGGAACGACATGAGGATCGTGTCGACGAGATCCTGATGCGTCGAGCAGTAGAACTGAAGCCAGGCCGCGTCGCGCAGTGCGAGCGAGTCGCCCTGATCGACCCAGATGTTCCACGGCGGTCCGAGCGTGCGATTCACCGCGATCATGACGATCGGCAGCCGGTAGTAGCCGGCGGCGAAGACGTTCTCGGTCATGTAGGCGAGTCCGTTCGACGAGCTCGCCGTGAAGGCGCGCGCGCCGGACATCGATGCACCGATGCAGACGCCCATCGCGCTGTGCTCCGATTCGACAGGGACGATGCGACCCTTCGTGAATTCGGCGCCGCGCAGATATTCGATGATCTCGGTCTGCGGCGTGATGGGATATGCGCCGCCGCAGCATCCGCGCGCGTTGCGATTCGCCTCGCCGGCGAGCGCAAGCGTCTGACCGGCCGCGTAGTTTCCAGTGCAGAGAGTTCTTGTCATCGTCAGATCTCGATCATCGTTACGGCGCCGCGCGGACATTCTGACGCGCAGACTCCGCAGCCCTTGCAGTAGTCGTAGTTGAAGAAGTACTCGTCGCCGGACCGGCGCAGGCTCCCATCCGGACAGTGATCGCGGCAGCGGTCGCATGTGTTGCACACCCCGCAGCTGAGGCAGCGCCTTGCTTCGTCGCTGGCGTCGGAGATCTCCGCATGGACTTCGGCGAAGGTATGTACGCGCTGCGCGGGTTCGAGCGCGGTGCCGTGATTCCGCGGCGAATGCGTGAACAGGTGGAGATGCAGATCGCCGGCTGTTGCGCGGCGCGGCGGAGTAGCCTGACTGAGCGTTGCACCCGTCAGCGCAGCATGAATGCTGTTTGCCGCACGGCGGCCGCTGCCGATTGCCGCGGCGACCGTTCCCTCGCTCGTATCGAAGTCGCCGCCGTACCAGATGCCGTCGCGGCCGGCGAGTGCGCGATCTGCTTCCTGCCCGAGCGCCAGGATGAGTTGATCGCACGGAATCGTGAAATGCGCATCAGGCGCCGTGTCGACGATCGGGTTGCCTCGGCCATTCGCAATCATGCGGACGCAGTCGAGCAGTCCGCCAACGAGCCGCTCCGGAAGCGCGAGCTCATGAAGCTTGATGCCTTCTTCGAGCGCTGCATCGACTTCGTCGGGAATGGCAGGCATGTCGAAGACGGTGCGGCGATAGACGAGCGAAACCGATTCCGCACCGAGCCGCAACGCGGAGCGCGCGGCATCGATGGCCGTGTTCCCGCCGCCGGCGACTACGACATGCTGGTTGTGTACGTGCACGTCATTGCGATGCACGCGATCGAGGAACTCGATGCCCTGCATCGCGGCCGCGCCGAGCGCCAGAGAACGCGGCGACTGCAAGCCGGTCGCGACGAAAACTGCGTCGTAACGCTGCTTCAGATCGTCGAGCGCATCAGAGCTGATCGGCGAATCGACATACGCGTTCACGCCGTGCATCAGCACGTAGCCGATCTCGCGATCGAGGATCTCTTTCGGCAGGCGGTAGTCGGGGATTCCGTTGCGGAGCACGCCGCCGAGCTCGTCACTCGACTCGAAGAGCGACACGTGATGGCCCCGCCGCACCAGTTGATAGGCGGCACTGATTCCCGCGGGACCGGAACCCACGATCGCGATGCGGTGATTCGTCGCCGGCGCTCTCGCCGGCAAGCTCCACGTCGCGTGATCGGCGATGAAGCGCTCGACATCGCGGACGTTGACCCCTTCGTCGAGCTCCTTGCGATTGCACGAAGTCATGCAGGGCGCGGGACAGACGCGGCCGCAAACGCCGGGGAAGGGCGTCGTCTCGAGCAGGATCTCGAGCGCGCGATCGTAGTCTCCGTGCGATGCGGCGGCGAGGAAACTCTGCACGTCGTTGCCCGCGGGACAGACGGCGTTACAGGGCGGAGTGAGCGTGCGGCGCTGCGGCCTGCGCGTGGCCCACGAGCCGGTACGAATCGAGGGCGGGCGTCCGATGTTCGGGTCGAGCAGGCTGCTGATCGGAGATGCGTTGCGCGCGGCCGGCACGGCTTGCGGATCGCCCTCCAGCGTTGCGATCGTCACGGTCTCGTACGCCTCGAGCGCGGCCTCGAGGTTTGCACCGCCGAACCCGAGTTGCGCGAAGACGGCGCGCAGCTCGTCGAACGTGAAGTTGAAGACGCGGGCAACGGCGCCCATCATCGTCGTGTTGACGATCGGGACGCTGGCGGTGCCAAGGCCGTGGCGGACGGCGATGGCGGTGGCGTCGACGGCGGCGATGCGGCGGCCGCGAAATGCGATCCACGATTCGGCGGCCTTCGACGCATTGAGGATCACACAGCCGCCGGCGGACGCACCAGCGAGAATCGACTCGCCGATGAGCGTCGGATCGAGGACGATCACATGATCCGGATTGCGGATCTGATTCGTATTCGTGATCTCGCCGTCATCGATGCGGACGTAGGCCTGAATCGGTGCGCCGGAACGTTCCGCGGCATAGACGCCGAAGGCCTGCGCATGTTTCCCGCGAAGAAACCAGGCGGTTGCGATCATCTTGGCGAGCGTGACGCCGCCCTGGCCGCCGCGTCCGTAGATCGTCATTTCGAGCATGCTCGAAGAATGGGCCGTCACAACGAGTCGTGACGGTGCGAGTAGTCACAGGTGGCTGTGTTGGGGAGCAGGCAGCAGACAGCAGGCAGCAGGCAGCAGGCGGGGAGAACGTCCTATCCTGCTGCCTGCTGCCTGCTGTCTGCTGTCTGCTGCCTGCTGTCTGCTCCCCGCTGCCTGTCTCCTACCTCGGCAGCATCTTCAGCGCGCGCAACAAGTCGTCCGTGATCGGATCGTACACGTTGCCTTGCAGAAAGATGGTGCGGAAGAGCAGCAGCTCGACGACGGCGTTTGCGATCAGCAGCAGGGTGAGCCATCGCCGGTCATTCATCGTGGTGCAGAGAAACGTTGAGACCAGGAGGCGCGCCGGCGAATCGGCGGAGATCACGTAGCGGAGATTTTTCGAAGACAGGAGCGAGTGCAGCAGCATGATGCCTGCGAACAGCACGAAGATGTTCTGCTGTTCGCGCGTCCGCTCGCGCCACTGCGTTGCGATCCAGCCCGCGGCCGCGATGGCCAGCATCGTCACGATGGGCGCTACGGCCATGAAGTCGATCAGCAGCCGCTGCGCCGGGCCGTTCTGATACTGCTCCGGATACTCCGCGCCGATCGTCGACGTCGTGAGATGTGCGATGCGGAAGAACGAGGTGACGTCTCGCGCGAGCAGGCAGAAGACGGCAAAGTAGAGGAACGGCGGCAGTCCCCACGCAATGAAGTCGCGCCACTGAAAGCGCCGTTTCTGCAGGAGCCAGAAGGCGAGGATGACGGGATAGATGAGGAGGAACTGCTCTTTGGCTCCGAACGTCAGCGTCGTCGCGGCGATCCATGCGGCGAGCCACGCAGGCGAGTCCGTGCGCAGATAGCGGACCAGTGCGACGAGCGAGGCGAGGACGAGCATCCCGAAGAACTCGTCGGCGAGAGCGCGCCGGCCGAGTGCGAGCTGCAGCGGCGAGGTTGCGACCAGAGCCGCCGCAACGAGTGCGGTGGTGCGGCCGAAGAGATCGCGCCCTAGCTGCCACGTGAAGCCGGCGGAGAGAATGCCGGCGATCGTCGAGACCGTCGCGATCACGCGATGCGAGCATTGACCTGCGAGCTTGCATGCAAGCGACGCTGCGCCGATGAACGACCAGCGCAACGGGCTGGGAAAGAGCCAGAAGTCCTGGTCCGAAACGTAGGTGCGGATCACATCGGCGTAACGCTCTCCGCCGGTGAGCATCTTCGCGAACTCGAGATAGATCGACTCGTCTGCGGGGGAGTATTGGACGATGTTGTTGAGAGAGAGCCGCAGTGCTGCAGCGACCGCGAGTAAGGCGGCCATCAGGAGCGTCTGCTGGTTCTCGCGGGTGTCCAAGGCGTGGGCATCATAAGGCAGCAGGCAGCAGACAGCAGGCAGCAGACAGCGGGCAGCAGGCAGCAGGTAGCAGGCAGCAGACAGCAGGCAGCAGACAGCAGGTGTGCCGCCCCCCAACCGCTGCCTGTCGTCTGCTGCCTGCGAGCGGTGGAAGACGTTGCGGTGGATCGCGAGAAACGGGCGGCGGATCGAATCGAAACTACGGATTGGCGGCCGCGTCGTTTTCGCCGACGGGGTCACCAATTTCGATCGCGCAGACGCGGTTTCTTCCGCTGTGCTTGGCCGCATACAGCTGACGATCCGCAGCATCGATGAGCGCCCTGGGAGTCAGGTCGTCGTTCGGAATCGCCGTCGCTGCGCCGGCGCTGATCGTGACGACCTCGGCCCCGGAGCCTGCGTGCGCGATCTGAAGCTGCTCGATGCGGGATCGCAGCGCTTCGCCGCAGCGCACCGCTTCAGCATGATCCGCCGACGGCAACAGCAGCACGAATTCCTCGCCGCCGTACCTTGCCACGAGCTCGCCCGTGCGTTGCAGTGAGTCGCGCAACGCAAGCGCCACTTGCTGCAGAACCGAATCGCCGGCTGGATGACCGTACCGATCGTTGTAGGCCTTGAAATGGTCGACGTCGATCATGATCAGGGAGAACGGAACGCGGCTCCGCATGGCACGACGCCACTCGGTCTCCAGCAGGTTGTCGAGGTGGCGCCGATTGGCGACCTGCGTCAGTGGATCAAGGATTGATAATTCCTGCATCGCTGCATAGAGGCTTGCATGCTCCACGGCGATCGCCGCGAAACGTGCGAATGCGACGGCGGTCTGGACATCGCGTTCGTCATACGCGTTTTCCTCATGGCTGTCGATCGTCATCGCGCCGATGATCCGGTCATGCACGATGAGCGGCACACCGATGACGGTGCGCAGTTTGCGCTTGACTCCCGGCTCCTGGACCCAAAGCGGGTTCGGCACCGGCAGGCAGAGCGCCTCGGGATGATGCGCGAGGTGATTGTTGAACGCATAGTCAGCCAGTGGGCGCAACTTGCCGACCTCGCTCTCGTCGTACCCATGGACAGCGACGACGCGCATCGCATCGCCTTCCAGCAATTGAACGCTCCCTGCATTGCAATCGATGACGTCATGCACATGCTGGAGCAGATTCTGAAGGACTTCATCGAGGTCGAGGCTCTGCGTCAGCGCGTATCCGACCGATTGCAGCCGCTCCGTCAACTCCCGTGAGCGCTTCTCGTCGTCGTAGATCTGTGCATGGCGAATCAGGGCGGCGACCTGCGCCGCCGCCATGATCGCGACCTCGGTCTCATCCTCCGAGAACGAGCGCGTCGCATCATCACGATAGATGTTGATCGTTCCAATGACTTCGTTTTGCGAGATGATCGGCACGCTCATCAGGCTTTGCACTCCGAGGGCAGTGAACGCGTCGGCCGTTGACGCGAGTGAGCTCGCTTGCGAGGCCGGCACAACAACCGGTTTGCGTGATTCGATGGCGGATTGACAGGCGGGATTCTGATCCTTCGGACTCCGGACACCGAGGATGCTCGAGGCGTCGTGACGCACCGAACGGCACGCAACGACCTCGAGCAGGGACGCCTTCGCATCGAATCGAGTGATGGCGCAGGTCGACTGATTCATGAATTCGAGAATCTCGGCGGCGATGGCATCCAGCATCGCTCGAAGATCGGTGGTCGAAGTGACAATTCGGCTCAATCGATTGAGCGCGGTGAGGTGAATCGGCTGCCGTTCCGCATTCCGTATTCGCGCGGCGACGGCTGGGGTGAAGGCGCAATAGGCGGCCATCAGCAACAACAGAATGGAACCGAATGCTGCGTTGCCCATCGAGATTGCTCGATGTTCCACGCTCCATTGATAGAGCAGTATCGCGAAGTAGATCGCAGCGGCCAGCGCTCCACAGACGGCTGCGCGTCGCGCGCTGGAGAGCGTCTGGTTCCACACGGGAACGAGAAAGATGAAAGCGAGCCACGTCGGATCTCCGACGGAAACAAACAAAGCGAATCCGAGGACAAAGAGATCGGCACGATCAAAGAACCACTCCAGATCGAATGCGCCGAGAGCGCGCGGCGCTCCGTAATAGAAGCGCTGCGTCAGCCAGAAGATCGCGCAATAAGCGGCAAATACAGCGGCGAGCAGGAGCACGGGACGTGCTGCCAGGGTCCCGCTCAGCTCATTGTGAAGAGCGACTGCCGCCGTTGTGATCGAAGCGACGGCCAGGCGGGCCGCTGACGCGCTCTTGTGCCCGCCGCCCAGCACTTGCGAAGCGGTATCGTTCGCCATACGTTCGATTGGATCCCCTGGAGAGCTCGATGCTACGCCGAGTGGCTGCGGGTGTCGAATGAGAGCGACCGTTCGTGCGCGCCGCCAGGTTAGCCGGCGGCGGTCAACTCTTCTTCACGCGCGAGCAGCGCGTTGAGATCGCGAGCGCTGTGAATGAACGAGATAGTTGAAATCTTGGTCGGGAAGACTCGGTAGATCAACCGATAGCTGCGGACGGGATTTCACGGATGTCATCATTGCGATACTCAGGGACCACCCGTCCACGGCGCTGGCGGTTCGGTCAGGAATTGTCAAAGACGCTGAGCCATTCCTCGTAGAAGGCCGGCGCCCACTGACGTATCCGTGGGAACAACCATTCGGCGGATGTCTCGTTGAGGTTGAATCCACGATCGTCGTCGGTGATGCGGTCATCGGGGTCGGTCGGGCCGATCTGCATCGCGTGGTGAAATGCCGTAGCCAGCAAGATGAACTGAGGAAGTGAATCTGCGATGGGTGAGAACTCCCAGTCGCCGGCTCCGTGCATGGCTTGCAGGACCGGTGTCGTTCGGGCCGCATGTAACTCCACGACGATTGGGTCGGCCCCCTCGTCTCCGATCAGAAGCCAGTCGTCGCTCCAACCGTCAATCTGCTCATTCGTTACAGGATTGAAGTTATAGCCGAGCGCGACTTTGCTCAGGCTCGTTGAGGCATACAGTTCGATTGGATTGCCAACTCGATCGAGAACCAACGTTTCCGGACCAATGATTCGCGCGACATATTCACGAACAGGATCCGGAAACGTTCGATCGAACTCTCGCTCGAGTTCGCCGACACGCTTAGCGCCCCCACCACCTGGAAATGGGAATTTACCGTCGAGCCAGAACGTGCGGATTTCAGCGAGTGCCTGATCGAATGTCATCGTCCCATAATCCGCCTAACGGCTCGGCACCCGCTGCAGTGCTGAGTTAGGCGCCTCGTGTTTTGTGCCATGGTGTGCTTGGTTTTTGAGACGATTGTCTGGCAACCAGGTCGACCAAAATCAAGGCGAAGCCGCGGAGTGTCGAGCGCAACAGAACAAGACTGGCGGTCTGCGAAAAAAACAGGTGCGAACAATTCTTCGTGCGAAAAACGTGAAGGTCCTTTGGTAGCTTTCCTCGCTCGAGGCGACCGGCGGTCCCAACCCGACGACCCGTCGAACGAATATCGCGAACGTATGTTCCGAAGAGGATTTAGGATGAAATAGCCCGGGACTTTGATGTTGCTGCTCCGAAAGAATGTTGGCGCTGGAACGATCTGACAGGTGTCCTCCAGAAACGGCTTCAAAACGTTGAGAAAGTCCTCCGACACAATCGCGCCAGAGTGTGCTCCAGCGAGGACGTGTGATCGTTTGCCCTTGGAGAGGTTGAACCGAAAGTCTTCCGGCAGGGACGGGAGACGAACGCCCTGCCAGAACAGCACAGGACTGATGCTTGAGTATGCGGTTTCGTCTACAACCTGAAGCTCGTCGTCTTCAGCGTAGCTCAGAATGCAGACTTGGTTTGCCGCAACTGGACAATCGTTCATTTGCCTCGCCGGATCAGCCGCGCGGCTAACGGCTTTGGCGCTCAGCCGCGCCGTGCCTCACACGGCAGGATAGCTGAACCGGAAGCTCGAACAAAAGATGGCGACGAACGGCACGGCGTCGGTTGCAGCGCCGAGTTAGGCCGCCTTGGGCTTGTCTCGCTTCGCTCCGAACCCGTCTGCCGCCTTCGAACGAAACAGAAACCAGTAACCCAACACCAGCAACGCTACGCCGTAGCCGACGTGAAGAACCTGCGTGACGTCAAGATAGTGGAGTGCGCTTGCGACCATGAATCCGAGAACACCTACGGAACCGGTGACGAACAACTCGCGCGACCAGTGGTAGCGTCTCAGCATTCCGACCGCGGAGATGACGAATATGGTCGACAGGGACATCGCAACCGCATTTCCTACGAGAGCCATTCGACTCCACTCCGCAACGTCCATGCCTCGAACTTCCGCGTCACCTTTGTTCTTCGATTGCTCGACGGAGGCGGATATGTCTGGTAGTGCGAAGACAGCGCCGAGTTCAAGCACAAACACGAGCAGGCTAAGCACCAACGTGGAAATCGCGAAGTATCGAAGCGTCATGATCGATTCGGGACGGCCTAACGGCCCGATCATACTCTTTAGACGATGTCTCAATTTCGCCTAAGTCCCTCTTCCCGCGCACATTCGTCCAAAGCCATCTTCCCTACTCCGAACTCTTTGCGCCGTCGCGCTTTGTCTACCGCTACGAGGAACCGGTGGGTTTATCGGTTGATTTTCGGCTCCTAACGTGAAGCTCCGTGGCGGCTCGTATATCTCTCGGCTCCTGAGCTCTTTGAACAGCTCGCGCTCCCGCGAGTCATCGAGTCGTTCGACGGGGTCTGCCTGCTGTCTGCTGTCTGCTGTCTGCTGTCCGCTGCCTGCTCACTGTTACGCGATAATGCGCGCCGTGAGCCGCATGACATTTCTGGCCGCCTGTGCTGCCGCGACGATCCTCGTCGCAGTGGCGTATGCGAATTCGATCGACAACTCCTTCCACTTCGACGACTCGCACGTCATCGAGAGCAACGCCTATCTGCGCAGCCTGCACAACGTGCCGCTCTTCTTCAAGGACGCGCATACGTTCAGCAGCCTTCCGCAGAACTCGACGTACCGGCCGCTCGTTACGCTGTCGCTCGCGCTCGACTATGCGCGAGGGCATGGTCTCGCGCCACGCCAGTTTCATGTCACGCAGATCGCGCTGCTGCTGATCACCGGCGCGCTGCTCGTCGTGTTCTTCATTCCGATCATCGGTGAATGGCCGGCGCTCTTCGCCGCGACGCTCTTCTGTCTGCACACGGCCAACACGGAGACGATGAACCTGATCTCCGCGCGCTCGGAGCTCATCTCGACGATCGGCTTGCTCGCATCATTCATCCTCTATCAGCGCTCGCCGATCGCGCGCCGTACGCTGCTCTATCTCGTACCGCTTGCGATCGGGGCACTCGCCAAGGCGCCGCTCGTGGTGTTTGCTCCGCTGTTGCTCGTCTATGCGCTCGCGATCGAGCGGCGGTCCTGGCGTGATGCTCTTCAGCTCTCCCTCCCGTCCCTCATTCTCGGAATTGTCCTGCTCGTGTTCCTCAACTCGATGAATGCGCCGGAGTGGCAGTCGGGCGGCGGCTCGCGCTATCACTACCTCATCACGCAGCCGTTCATCTGGCTGCACTACTTCCGTCTCTTCTTCCTCCCGATCGGGCTCACGGCGGATACGGACTGGACCACGTTCGACCACTGGTACGACACGCGCGCGATCGCCGGAGATCTCTTCATCGCATTCCTGATCGTCTGGCTGGTTCGCAGCTTCCGGCGCGAAGAGACGCGCGCGGTGACGTTCGGCATCGCCTGGTTCGCCATCGCATTGATTCCGACGTCGATCTTTCCGCTGGCTGAGGTGGCGAACGAACATCGGATCTTCTTCGCGTATATCGGACTCGTGCTGGCGGTCGTCGTCTGGATCGAGTCGCGAGCCGAGACGATGCCGCGCGGATGGTTGATCGGTGCTGCTCTGTCCGTCGTCATCGTGCATGCGATCGGGACCCATCAGCGGAACGAGACATGGAGAAGCGAGGCATCGCTATGGGCGGATGTGGTCGCGAAAAGTCCGGCAAACGGGCGCGCATGGATGAACTTCGGGCTCACGCAGATGGGAAAGGGCGACTATCGGGGTGCGAAGGCGAGCTTCGATCGCGCGTCGAGCACGGTGCCGTATTACTCGGTGCTGCACATCAACTACGGAATCGTCGAGGGAGAGCTGGGCGACGAAGTGGCGGCCGAGCGTGAGTTTCGCCGCGCGCTCGAGTTGAATCCCGATGCCAGCTCGCACTTCTTTTTCGCGCGCTGGCTGGTGGGGCAGGGACGAGGTCCCGAGTCACTGCCGCATCTTCGGCAGGCGTTGAGGATGAGTCCTGCGTTCGAGGCCGCACGGACCCTGCTGTTGCGGGTCGATGTTGCAATCGCAGATCCGGAGACGGCGAAGCTGACCGAAGAGACGCGGCAGATCGATCCGGGTGGGGTGCCCGCCGGATATCACAGCGTCGATGCTGCGCTGAAAGGGTGTGCGATTGCCATGGATCGCAAGGACTGGGTGAGCGCTGCGATCGCATGCCGCGATGCACTTCGGCACGATCCGCAATCCGCGATCGCATTCAACAACCTGGGCCTCTGTCTCGAGAAGTTGAGTTTCCGCGAGGAGTCGGCGCGCGCGTACGAAAGCGCGCGCGCAGCCGAAACGCCCAGGAGCTGAGGGCCGTCATACGAACGTGCCGGAATGCGCGGCGTCTCTTCGCATCATCATCGACGGCGCGATCGCGTTGTTCGCGGTGATGCTGCTTTTTTACCTGCATGGAGCGCGTGCGTCGGATCGGTGTGAGAAGACGCGCCGTGCGATTGTCGCGTTTCTTTTCTCGATCGCCGCATCAGCCGCGCTCCTCGGCTGGCACTTCCGTGCAGTGTGCGATGCGCCGTCCAGCTGCTGGGCTGGCGTACCGTACGATCTGAACTGTTCGCAGGGATATCCGGACTTCTACCACGGAGTCGCGATCGTGTCCGGCGTCATCGCCGCAGTCATTCTGCTCGGTGAGTTTGCGTGGACGATGACGGCCGGCTCGCGGCCATAGAGCGTCCGCACTCCAACATTAGAGGAGCGTTTCGACCGCGCGCTCGACGTGAATCCGCGTCGTGTCGAGAATCGGCACACCGTTGTGCGACGACTCGGGAATCAGCAGCGGCAGCTCGGTGCCGCCGAGAATGAGGCCGTCGATCTGCTCCTCGTCCTTGAGCCGGTCGATGATTCGCAGAAACCATTCGCGCGTTTCCGCACTGCGGATCCCCGGAACGAGCTCGCCGAGGTATTTCTCGTGGATGAAATCTTCTTCTTCCTCGCTCGCCCTCACGATCGCAATCGGTGCGAGCACCTCGGGATAGAAGCGGCCGCGCATCGTGAAGCGTGTGCCGAAGAGGCCGAGGCGTTTCACTCCGAGCGCGATTGCAGCATCGCGCGTCGCCTCGACGATGCTAAGCATCGGAATCGGTGAGCGCTCGCGCAGCGCAGCGAAGACGATGTGCGGCGTGTTCGAGGCGAGCAGCGCGAAGCTGCAGCCGGCGGCTGCAAGGCGCTCGATTTCGATCGTGAGCCAGTCGGCGAGCTGCTCCAACTCGTTCGCGGCCGCGAGCTCGAGGAGGCGCTTCAGATCGATGCTGTTGATGATGACCGAGGGGAACGTTCCGTCACCTTTGCGGCGACGGAACTCAGCCAGCAGCAGCCGGTAGTACTCGATCGTAGACTCGGGGCCGATCCCGCCAATGATGCCTAAGCTCGGCACCCGTCCATCCTACAGAGGATTCGGCACGAAGAGCGCGTGTGACTCCGAGATCGTGACGCGCGGCTCGCCCTGGACTCCGACCTTCTGCACGCCTGGCATCAGGCGCGTCTGCACGAAATCGTCGAAGTGCTTCGGCGAATCCCACAGGTCGAGAACGTGGAAGCCATCGTCGGCGAACCAGGAGACGTGGAACTTGCCTCCAGCTGGATGGTCGCCTTCCCAGTTCACTTCTTTGCGCACTGCTTCGTACTGCTCGCGAGTCACTTCAGGCCAATGCATCAGCATCACGGTCGGCATCGTAAATCCTCCAGTTGATTTGCTGGAGATACGAATGCCGGATCGCTATGGATTGCTATGCAGCGTGACGCGACACGAACATGCCCAATCCCGCCATCGCGATCCCGAGCAGTGCCAATGCCCACGGAGAGAGTGCCGGCACCGGCGCGCTCACTGTGATCGCCCCTGCAACGAGCGTCAGGGTTCCAAGCGTGACGGTCTCTGTTGTCGTGCCGGCCTGATTGCTCAGCTGCGTCAAGGTCGAGTCGAGTTGCAGCGGGACCGTGCTTCCGGCTGCGACGGACGGCGCAAGCGTTAGGTGCAGAACACCGACCTGATTTCCGGGTGCTGGCGCATTCGACGTGAATGGAATGAGATTCGTCCCTTCCGCGAAGGAATCGATCAATGAGATCTGTCCCGGGCTCGACGGACTCGATTCGAATGCAGGAGTCAGCGGCGCAGTGATTCCGGCGCGCGAGAACGTAATCGACTGTACGGAGGCCGCCGGATAGTTGACCGTGATGCTGTACGACTGAATGCGAGAGCCGGCTGGCCGATCGATTCCGAGCGGTGTGCCGGAGACGTCGCGGATGTAGACCGGCACGTCGACCGTTCCCCCAATCGAAGCAGTCGCCGAGCCGATCGTGACGACATCGGAAGGAATGGGCTGCCCGAACAGCGACAGCCCGGCAATGATCATGACAAACAGGAACGCGAATCGCTTCATCGACAACTATTCCTTTCGCTCCGGCTGCGGATGTGCGATCGCAGCGGAGTGCAGATGCAGGGTGCCTGCGGCGACGCTCGCTTTGCGTGTACCCGCTGCGTTGCAGAGCATCGTCACCGCGGGATCGATGCTGATGGCGACATCATTTGCATCGACCTCGATCTCCGCCACGACGCCGGACAGCTTGCCGTCGAACGAAGCGAGATACGAAAGCGCATCGGATGTGCCGCGGCTGATTTCGAACAACGGTTGCATGGTGGTCACGCGGTGAATGGTTGCGTGGCCGTTCGCATCGCCCGTGAAGACGACGCGCAGTGACAGAGCCTCGGCACTTGCGGAGTCGACGATGACCGGAACCAGGAACTTGCCGCCGCGGCGCACCGGCTCGCCGAGCGTGATGCTCCCTGTCATCGGCTGCAGCATCGATTCCGAGCTGATTCCCGAATTCCGCGAAGCAGGCGCGGGGCCGTGCAGGTAGAGGTAGTTGACCAGATAGAAGATGTCCGCCGGATCGACGGTGCCGTCGCCGTTCGCGTCGCCGGAGTAGATGCCGGTATCACCGATCGGTGCGGGTCCGCCGAGGAAGAGGTAGTTGACGAGGAAGAAGATGTCGGACGGATCGATGACGCCGTCGCCGTTCGCATCGAACTGCGTCGTCACGTACGTGTAGCCGTTCGTCAGCGTGGCGGTGGTCGTGTCGGGATTCGTGACCGTGACGTTGACTGCACCAGCAGCGTGCGCCGGTGTAATCGCGGTGATCGTTGTCGAGTTGACGACGACCACGCTCGTGGCTGCCGCACCGCCGAACGTGAGCGTTGCGCCGTTCTGGAAGCTGGTGCCGGAGACGGTGACCGCCTTGCCGCCCGTCGTCTTGCCCTCCGTCGGATTGACAGAGGTCACGCTGAGCGGGATCGGGGTTGCCGTGACGTTCACATTTGCCGACTTCGTGTCGGAACAGGTCGACGCGTTCGTCACCGTGACTTGCAGCGTCAACGTTCCCACCGCGCCTGCCGTGTACGTGATGCTGTTCGTTCCAGTGCCTGCAGTGATCGTCCCGTTGGTGATCGACCAGTTGTAAGTCGCGCCCGCGCCCGCGTTGGCGACCGACGCGATGTTGCCCGTCGAGCCGGTGACGACTGACGTCGCGGCGGTGATCGTCGCATTGGCGGGTGTGCAGGTGACGCTGACGTTCGCCGTGCCATTGATCGAAGCCGTGACCGTGTCAGTCGCGGTGACCGTCTGCGCACCGTTCGTCGTGAGTGTGACGCTGAACGTGTGTGCGCCGTTGTCGCCGGCAGTGAATGTGTAGTCCGCGGGAAATGTGCCGGTGGACGACGACGTGAAGTGAACCGTTCCCGTGTAGCCCGTGACCGTGCCATTCGATGCATTGAGTGCCGTCACGGTCACACTGAACGCCGTGCCGTTGGTGACGGACGCCGGTGCGCTCACGCTGAAGTGCGTGGCCGGCTGCGGATTCACGGTCGTATTCGTGGTGCCGGTGATGGACGAGGTCACCGTGTCGGTCGCGGTGACCGATTGCGAGCCGTTCGTCGTGAGTGTGACGCTGAACGTGTGTGCGCCGTTGTCGCCAGCAACAAATGTGTAGTCCGCGGGGAGCGTTCCGGTGGACGACGACGTGAAGTGAACCGTTCCCGTGTAGCCCGTGACCGTGCCATTCGAGGCATCGAGCGCCGTCACGGTTACGCTGAACGCCGTGCCGTTGGTGACGGACGCCGGCGCGCTCACGCTGAAGTGCGTGGCCGGCTGCGGATTCACGGTCGTATTCGTGGTGCCGGTGATGGACGAGGTCACCGTGTCCGTCGCGGTGACTGATTGCGAGCCGTTCGTCGTGAGTGTGACGCTGAACGTGTGTGTGCCGTTGTCGCCCGAAACAAATGTGTAATCCGCGGGGAGCGTTCCGGCCGATGACGACGTGAAGTGAACCGTTCCCGTGTAGCTCGTCGCGGTTGCGTTCGATGCATCGAGCGCCGTCACGGTTACGCTGAACGCCGTGCCGTTGGTGACGGACGCCGGCGCGCTGACATTGAAGTGCGTCGCCGGCGGCGGTGCCACCGTCAGATTTGCACTGCCGGTGATCGAGCCATCCGTGACGCCGAGAGTCTGCGAGCCATTCGTCGTCAACGTGACGCTGAATGTGTGCGTGCCGTTGTCGGCCCCTGTGAAGACGTAGTCAGCCGGCAGCGTGCCCGCGGAGCTCGAAGTGAAGTGCAGAGTTCCGGTGTAGCCCGTCACCACGCCGTTCGATGCATTGAGCGCGGTGACCGTGACGCTGAACGCCGTACCGTTCGTAACCGTTGCAGGTGCGCTGACGGAGAAGTGCGTCGCTGCCTGCGGCTGATTGGTGAGTGAGAACGTCGTGCTCACGGCTCCGCTCGTGGCGGTGACGTTGTAGCTGCCTGTGATCGAGTTCGCGGTAAACACTGGAGCCGTCGCGATGCCGCTGCCATCGGTGATGGCGGTTGCCGAGGTGCTGCCCCCGGCGAACGTGCCCGATGCGCCGGAGCTGGGTGCCGTGAACGTGACGCCCGCGCCGGAGATCACGGCGTTGGAGCCATCCTTGACCAGCGCCTGCAGTTGGGTTGCGAAGGCCGTGTTGACCGTCGCCGTCTGCGGCGTCCCGGCGTTGGCCGAGATCGACGCAGGCGTCGCGACCGCCGCGAGCATGTCGCTCGTCGAGCGCGGGAAGAGCTGATAGCCGCTGTCGAACGGTGCGGCCGAATCGAACTGTCCGAGCACGCCGACGATCGAGAACGGGCTGGCAGGCGGCGCCTGTCCCGGAAGATTCGTCGAGGCGCTGATGCGGATCGTGCACGGTCCGCTGCTGTCGGTGATCGTGTAATTGGTCGACGCGACCCATGTCGCCGGCGGAGCGGAGAGCGTCACGTTGTTGATGCGGAGCAGTTGTCCTTCGAGCGGCTCACCGACTCCGCTGTCCGCGAGCTGCGAGCACGTCACGAGGCGCGGCGAAACCGCCGGCAGCGTGTTGGGTGCGAGCACCGTGAGATTGCTCGTCGTTGCGCCCGGATCGAATTCGGTGAGGCCGTTGAACTGCTTCACCGTCGCGACGACATCGACGTTGTCGCCGATGTTGAGCGAGCGTGTCGTCGCCGTGCTGAAGATGTCGACGCCGGCCGTCGGATCCTGGATGTAGTACTCGATGCCGCTGCCGTTGCTGGCGCGGAAGTTGATCGACGTCACGACGCCCTGCACGTGCACCGTGGCGTTGAGCAGATCGGGGACGTAATCACCGGGCGCGTTGCCGCTGCCATCGACGTCGATGCGTGCCGCGGCGATGCTGATGAGACCCGGGCCCGACGGATTCGTACCGCCGAGATCGACGCGGCTGCGCGGTGCGATGTCGTAGCTCGAGTCGAACGGACGGAGGAAGTCGTCCTGCTGGATGATGCCGATGACGGCGAAGGAACCGGCCGGCGTCGCCATGCCCGGGATCGACGTGTCCTTATCGATCTTCAACTGGAACGAACCGGTGCCGTCGGTGATCGTCAGGAATCCATCAGCGCCCGCGCCGGACGCCGGGATCGTGCCCGACGTGATCGTGCAGTTCGCGATCGAGATCAACTGTCCTTCGAACGATTCCGGATTCGCGTTGAGCTGCGCGATCGTCTTCGTCGCTGGAGTGATCGTGCCGCTGCCGGTCTGCGTGATCTGATACGGCGTCGTCGGCGAGACGAAGGGCGGCGTCACTTCGAGGTGGAAGCGGCCGGCGAGCTCGCCGATGCGGCCGGCGACCGTGTAGGTGCTGCCCGTCGCGATGTTCTGCACCGCCGGCACCGTCGGCTGAATCGTGCGCCAGACGTTGAGGCCGCCCGTCGCGTCCTGGATGTAATCGTCGTTCGTGCCGACGCTGAAGATGTTCGTGTCCGACGTCGCGGTGCCGGCGATGCGCGCCGCGTAGTCGAGATAGAGCGGCTCACCGAGCGCATCGAGCACGCGGAGATTCGCAATCGGCGTGGTGCCGGAGAAGTAGCCGTTGCTCGCGGAGGTCGACTTGCCGCCCGCAACCGCGGTCACCGTGTAGTCGACGCGCGTCGCATCGGGCTGCGCTGCGATCTGCGCTTCGTACAGACCGGCGTTGAGCGTCATCGCCACCGGTGATTGCGCGACGCCGTTGAGCGAGTAGTTCAGGGTGACGCTGCTGATCGCGTCTTCGCGATCGTTGACCATCGCCTGTACCGTCACGGTCTCGCTGGCGAGAGGCACGATCGGCGTGATCGACGGAATGACCGTCGGCGGGAAGTTCGTCGTGACGCCGGCACCGGCGGAGTCGAGCGAGTATGCGTGCACCGCGGGGCTGATGCGCACACCCGCGTCCTCGAAGCTCTCCATCGTGAAGGCGGTGAGGCCGTCGGTCTTCAGGAGGATCGTTCCATTGCCGGCATTCGAAGGAGCCGCGCCGGAGTAGCCCTGACGCGAAACGCGGTCATCGGTCGCGGGGCTCGGATCCGTCTGATACGAAACAGGCCCATTGCCGGGGTTCGGGAGAGCCGTGCCGCCGTACGTATTGCCGCTCGACGCCGGGATGTTCAGATACTTGTTGACGGTCTCGCGGTTCGGATGTCCGAACGTATTCGTGTAGCCGCATTCCGCGACGGCTGCTTCCGCCTTCAGGATGCGGAGGAACCGCGGATTGTTCGCGGTGGTGGAACCGTGGTGATCGTATTCGACGATGTCGATGTCGCCCGCGAGTTGCGCGGCGTACGTCTCGACGTCCGGCGTCTTGGCCGTTGATGTCGAGCCGCCGCCGGTGAGATCGCCGGAGACGAGGAAGTCGAAGTTGTTGTACTCGATGAGCGTCGAGATCGACTCGGTGTTGAGATCGCTGTTGTCGATTGCGACAGAACCTCCGCTGAGCAGCTTGCCGCCCTGCGCGAGAATCGTTGCTTTCATGCCGCCGCCGAGATCGATCGTCTGGCCCGCCAGCGTTCCACCCTGATCTTCGGGGCGCACGCGCGTGATCGTGCCGCCGTGCGAGGTGAGAGCATTCACGTAGTTCTGATACGCGGTCTTCGTGCTGCCGGCGTTGGGCGGCGCGAGCGGCGTCGTGTCGCCGTTGTCGTACGACGTGCCGATGACTTTGCCCGCGTTGATCGTCTCCGTCAGACCATCATCGTGATCGATGTGGTAGTGGGTGAGGATCGTGAAGTCGATGGAGCTGATGCCGAGGGTCGCGAGGAGCGGGACGACTTTCTGCGTGCCCTGGCCAGTCGGACCGCCATCGACGAGCAGCGTCTTGCCGGTGGGGGAGACGATGAGCGTCGACGCACCCTGGCCGATGTCGATGAAGTAGATCTTCGCGAGCGAGCCCGTAGGCTGCGGCGCGGACGGCGTCGCATTCGCTTCGTTCGAAGGTCCGCTCTCGTCCGTCGCATTCACCGCGGTGACGATGTAGTAGTAGTGCGTGCCGTTCGCGACGAGCGTGTCGAGGAAGTTCGTCGTGTTGACGTTGGTCGCGATCGTCGAGTACGGACCGCCGCTCGCAGTGCCGCGCTTCACGTTGTAGCCGGTCGCGCCTGCGGACGAAGTCCACGAGAGCGAGACCTGAGCATCGCCGCCGATCGCGACGAGGTTCGACGGCGCGGGAGGCGCACTCGCCGACTGCACGGTGAGTGAGATCGTCGTGTTGCCCGTGCGCGCCTGCGCATCCTGAATCGTGACGGGGAGTGACTTGATGCCGAGCGGCGTGGCGTTCGCGACCGTCGCGTTGAATGAGAACGTGCCGTCGCCGCTCGTCGCGTCGCCGTTCGTGCCGTTGTCGAACAGGGTCTGCGTCGCGCTGCCGCCGATCGAGGAGAGATCGGCAGTGACCGTGATGCCGGTCGATGTCGGATTCTGTCCCGGCGTGACCGTGACGGTCAGGAGTGAGCTCTGTGTTGGCGCGACACTGGCGGGTGTCGCCGTGCCGTTGCCGGACGGATTCGTCGCTCCGAGCACGGTGAGCGAGATGGTAGTTGCGCCCGCGCGGGCCTGAGCGTCCGCAAGCGCGACGTTGATCGTCTTGCCGCCGCTCGTCGTTGCGGCGCCGACCGTCGCGTTGAACGAGAACGTATTGTCGCCCGGTGTGATGTCGCCATTCGTACCGTTGTCGAACAACGTCTGCGTGGCGCTGCCGCCAATCGGAGTGAGGTCAGCGGTCACGGTGATGCCGGTGCTCGTCGGCGACTGCGCCGGCGTGACGGCGACGGTGAGCAGTGTCGATGACGATGCGGGAACCGTGCTTGGGCTCGCGCTGCCGTTGCCGATCAGGCCTCCACAGCTCCACGGCGACGACGCACTGTTGCGCGGATTCACCGTACCTACTGTGAAGTCGAGATTGTTGCGATCGGTGTCGGTGCAGCCATTGTCGATGCGCGTCGCACTCGTGGTGTTCGTGAGGTTCGCGGTCGTCGCACCCTCGAAGCAGTTCGCGGTCGTGCCGTAGCCCACGAGATCGAGAATCGAGACCCCGCTCGGGCAAGTGCCGGTGAGTGCGGTCGTCGAATTCACGAGCGCGACCTTGCCGGCGCCGGATGCCATCGCGCTGGTGCCTGTCGCATCGGGAGTCGGAAGATTAACGGTGCCGCCGGCACCCTGCGCTTCCTGCACGAGATAGTAGTGGCCCGGCGCAATTGAGCCGGAGAGGTTGGTGACCTGCCACGTCGAGCCGGTGGCGCCGGTGTACTGCACGGACCAGCCGCTCAAACTCACCGTCGAGCCGGTCGGATTGAAGATCTCGATGAAGTCGTTCTTGAACGTCGCGCCGGCGTTGCCGCCGCCGCCATACACCTGACTGATGACGAGGTGTGACGATGGTGCGCGATTGACGGTGTAGGTCTGGCCAGTGAAGTTGCCGTTGCCGGCTCCTGCGCCGCCGAGCGGGTTGGTCGCCGGATCGATGATCGAATCGTCGTCGACGAGATTGAGGCCGAGCGTGCCGGTGCCGGTGCCCGTTGCTACAGCGACCGTGTACGTGGTGCCGCTGCCGGAAACATTCGAGATGGCTGCACCAGTGAGGCCAGTGCTCGCAATCGCGAAGTCGGCGGTGTTCACACCTGTGACCGACTCGCTGAACGTGACGGTGAAGTTGACCGACGAAGCCGTGGTCGGATCGGTCGATGCGCGATTGATCGAGACGACTGTCGGAGCGGTCTTGTCGATCGTGTAAGTCTGGCCGGTGAAGTTGCCGTTGCCAGTGCCCGGACCACCGAGGGGACGCGAGCCATCGACATCGAGGATCGTGTCGTCGTCGACGAGATTGAGGCCGAGCGTGCCGTCGCCCGTTCCGCTGTTCGCGGTGACGGTCCATGTCGTTCCGCTGCCGCTCACTCCTGAGATCGTGGCGCTCGAAACGCCCGTGGGTGCGAGGGCGAAGTCCGATGCGTCGACGCCGGTGACCGCTTCGGAGAAGGTGACGGTCCAGCTGAGCGAGCTCGCGTTGGTCAGCGTGCTGCTCACGCGGTTGATGGAGACCACGGCCGGCGCGAGCTTGTCGACGGTGTACACCTCGCCGCTGTTGAAGCTCGAGGCGAGGAGATTGCCGGCGAGATCCTGCGCCGTGGCACCCGTAATGACGTTCAGACGGATCGTCCCATCGCCGCTGCCTGTGTTGACCGTGACCGTGCGCGTGGAACCGCTGCCCGTTACACCAGTGATTGATGCGCCGGTGACGCCAGTGACCGTCAGCGAGAAGTCGCTGTTGCCGACCGCCGTCATCCCCTCGGAGAACGTGACGGTGAACTGCACGCTCGCCGCACTGGTCGGATTCGCATCGGCGCGAACGGACGACGAGACCGTGGGCGCGGTCTTGTCGATCGTGTAGACCTCGCCGGTGGTGAAGCCGGTGGTGAGCGTGTTGCCCGCGGCGTCGACAATCGCGCCGCCGGTGACGAGGTCGAGGCGAATCGTGCCGTCGCCGCTGCCGGTGTTGACCTGCACGAGGCGCGTCGAGCCGCTGCCGCTGACATTCGTGATCGACGCGCCGGTGACGCCGGTGGTCGTGAGTGTGAAGTCGCCGTTCGTCACGCCGCTCACAGACTCGGAGAAGTTGACGGTGAAGAAGACCGACGCCTGGTTCGTCGGATTCGGATCGGCGCGAACGATGGAGGAGACCGACGGTGCGGTCTTGTCGATCGTGTAGACCTCGCCGCTGGTGAAGCCCGCGGAGAGCGGAACCGAGGTGCCGCTCTGGATCGATCCATTATTGAGCACGTCGAGGCGGAGCGTGCCGTCGTTGCTGCCGGTGTTGACGGTGACGGTGTACGTCGCACCGCTGCCTGTCGTGTTGGTGATGCTCGTGCCGGTGACGCCGGTCGTGGTGAGCGCGAAGTCGGAGTTGTCGACGCCGGTCACGGACTGGTTGAAGGTGACGGTGTAGCTGACGCTCGCCTGGTTCGTCGGGTTCGCGTTGTTGCGTGTGACGGAGACGACCGACGGCGCGTTCTTGTCGATCGTGTAGACCTCGCCGCTGGTGAAGCCTGCGGCGAGCGCGTTGCCGGCGAGATCCTGAATCGACGCCCCGTTGTTGACGTCGAGGCGGAGCGTGCCGCTCGTGCCGCTGCCGGTGTTGACGGTGACCGTGCGGGTTGCACCGCTGCCGGCAACGTTGGTGATCGAGGGCCCGGTGATGCCCGTGAACGTGAGCGAGAAGTCAGCCGCATCGACGCCGGTGACCGCCTCGTCGAAGGTGACCGTGAAGTCGACGGTCGTTGCGGCGGTCGGGCTTCCGTTCGCGCGAGTGATCGACAGGACGTTCGGTGCCGTCGTGTCGACGAGCACGTTCGTCGTGCTGCCGACGCTGTTCAGCGTGAGGGTTGCGTCGTTGCTCGCCGCATCGCGCAGAGTTCCGCCGTTCGCGTTGATCGCCGATCCGACCGTGATGCCGTCCGGATCGTTGTTGCCGCCAACGACGGTGTAGCGGAACAAGAGCGCGCTCGAGCCGCTGCCCGAGACGAAGCTCGCATTCACGGTCCCGCCAGTGTTGAGAGTGATCGGAATGAACGGCGGGCCGGAGACGATGACGTTCTCGCTGAAGTTCACCGTGAAGTCGAGATTCGCGCCGGCACCGTAGCTGCCATTGGCCGGAACGTTGACGGAAGTGACGGCAGGCGGAGTCGTGTCGGCGGGCTCGCCTGCGGTCCAGTCCGCGGTCACGAGCGACTGGCCGGTAATCGTTGACTGGTGCGTACCGGCGTTGACGCTGCCGCCGGCAGGGAAGGACGGTGTGCCACCGACGACGGTGATCACCTGATAGTTCGATTCATTTCCGGAGACATCGCCGGCGAGATATTGGAACGTGAGATCGGCGGTCAGCGCAGCGCTTGGAGTGAGTGTCCAGTAGCGCTGCAGCTTGGTGCTGGGAAAGGTTAGGTTCGGTTGCACGCTCTGCGTCGCTGCAACGGTCAAATCGGCCGCGCCGGCGGTGACGTTGGCGACGACGGGGGAGTAACCGTTCGCAGTACCGACTTCGAACGTCTTGCTGCCGGTCGCGGCGTACGTCTTCTTGAGGTTGCCGATGACGTGTCCGCTCGTGCGCGTGACCGTGCCGTTGAGCGTGAGTGTGTTGGCGCCGGTGGTGATCGTTCCATTCGTGAACGTCAGCGTGCCGAGCGACATCGTGACGTTGCTGCCGAGGGCGATGCCGTTGACGTTGTTGACGACGATGGTTTGATTCGCGTTGTTGAGCGTCAGCGTGCCGGCGTTCGTGATCGACTGAGTGCTGGGGCCGTTGAGGTTGACCGTGCCCGCGGATGCAGGAGCAAAGGCCAGTGTGGCGCCAGCCGCGACGGAGATGTTGCCTTTGATCGAGTGGCCGGGCGTGCCGGTCATTCCCCAGGTCATGGAGCCCTGCGTGATCGTCAGGTTGTCGATCGAGACCGCGGTGCCGCCGGTAACGGTGAACGCAGCAGCCGCCGACTTGAGCTCGAAGTTCGCGTAGGTTCGGCCGCTGAAGGAAGGAGTGCCGGTCTGCTGATGACTGTAGAGACTGCCGGTTTGAAACTGACAGAGCCCGCCGGCTGATCCGAATGGATTGGCGCCGGCGATCGAGTTGAATGTCGAACCGTTTGCGAAGATGACCGAGTTCGTCGTGCCCGCTGAGCCGAATGCGTTACCACTGAAGCTGGCGCCGGTCGTGAATGTCGCGCCACTCTGGAACGTGATGCCGCTTGCGTCCGCGGCTGTCAGCCGGTGTGCACCGCCTGCGAACGTCATCGAGCCGTTGATGCTGCCTGTCGCACCTGTCGCCACCGCGATCGTCAGCGCCGTTGCAGTACCGACATTGAGTTGGGAACCTGACGCAACCGAGAGGTCGGTTCCTGTGCCGCCAGCGATCGACAGCGTCGCGGTCGCGCCTGCGTTGAGCGTGACGTTGGTGTTGCCCGAGACGGACAACTGACCGATCGTCTGCGTAGGCACCGCGGTGATCGTCATCGTCGCGCCGTTGCTGAAGACTAGGACGTCATTCGCTGCGGGCGTCGTGCGTGTCGGCGTCCAGTTCGTCGTGGTCGTCCACGGTCCGCCTGCAGCGTTGTTCCAGGTGTAGGTTGTTTGCGCCCACGCGCTGACGCTAACGAAAGCGAACGCAATAAGGGCAAGGATGGAGCTGCGGCGAATCGTATTCATGTCCTCTCCGGGCAAGGACGATCGGGACAGGAGATTGAAGACGAGCCGCCCACTCCCACCCCAACGCACGAACACGGGCTTTGCCTGAGGCTCCGGGAAACCGATCGAACGAGGTTATTTACGAAATGCGAACGGCTAAAAATAGAGGCATCAGTTCCGGAACGCAACGGAAAACTTCATCGATGCACAGTGAACTGTGCGGATGGTCACGTCATGGGATGAAAAACATTCCGGCAACGTAATTCGTGTTGTCGTACACGAGCTTCGCGCGAAGCGTCCCGTTGGCGAAGGTGAGCGGCACGTAGACGACCTTGTAACCCTGCTCTTCCGTCTGCGTCGCTTCACCCATGCTCTGATACTCGCCCATCTTTCCAATGATGTCTTTCCAGACGGCAGCGAGTTTTTCGGCGGGCAGCGCTTCCTTCATCGTCGGTGTGAAGTCGTTGAGCACATTCTCCGGACGTCCATTCACGAGCTCGTGCAGGATCGTTTTCGATCGGACTGTCGGAGGAGCGGCGGGAATGATGATCCCGCGGCCACGCGTCGGGTTCGGAGCGACGGCAGGTTCTGCCTGCTGTGGTGCCGGAGCCGGGGCAGGCTTCGAAGAACAACATGCACCGAGAAGAAGTGAGGCAGACACCACGAGCAGTGTGTTTCGCATCATGCGTGCAGCTTACCAGTGTCGTGATACAAGGCGGAACATGAGCAACACACAATCGAAGCCGCTCAGCATCGCGCCCCTCGTCATCGGCGGCATCCTCGTCGCCGCTCTCCTCGGCTTTGCCTTCTGGCGGATGTCATCGCGCAATACGCCGGCCCCCGTACCGGCCGCGCAAGTGCAGCAGCAGAGTGCACCCGCCGAGACGAGCGACACGGCGCGGGCAGCGATGCCGCGCATGTCGGTCGCCGAGTTGAACGCGCACATGATGAAGGGCGACGTGACACTCATCGACGTGCGCGATGCCGACGCCTACGTCGAAGCGCACATCCCAGGCTCGATGCACATCCCACTCGCGCGGATCGAAGGCGAGATTCCGTACCTGCCGAAGGGAAAGGCGATCGTTACCTATTGCACGTGTCCTCATGATGAGGCCGCCGCAGACGCAAACATGATCCTGCAGCACAACGGCGTGCAGGCATTCGCCCTTGCGGGTGGTTTGGGTGCGTGGCGGAATGCGGGGCTTCAGGTGGCACAAGGGGAGAAGTAGCTCGTCATCCCTCGACTTCGGCTTCCAAGAAACTTCCAGTGTTTATGCGGGTTTGAGCCGACTAGTCCCTTCTCCCCCGCACGGGGGAGAAGGTGCCGAAGGCGGATGAGGGGCCGCTTAGTCGCGCGTTGCACGAACCCCTCAT
>JACXTT010001015.1_pt1 | contig 48080 bp, 42 predicted proteins | sample 9270951 | NCBI WGS metagenome assembly JACXTT01 (sample SAMN15532306, study PRJNA645909) | rock metagenome | isolation source: weathered quartz diorite | place: Puerto Rico | collected 2017-06-21 | reverse complement strand
GGAAGATGAGCGGCTGGATCTGGGGCAACGTTCTCTTCGGGGGCCTCGTCGGGGTCTGCATCGATGTGTCGACGGGCTCCATGTACCGACTCACGCCCGAACAGCTCAACGCGACCCTTGCCACCAAGGAGGCTGCGGTGGGCCGAACCGCGGAAGGCGGATTGATCATCGCCACGACGCTAACTCCGGATCCGCGTTGGGAACGCTGCGGCGTTTTGACCCGATGACGCCACGACCCGTTCTTCCATGTCGTTCTCTCTTCCCTCCCTCTGCGGCGAATGCCTCTGAAAGGCTTTGATGCGTCTACCTCTCGCTCTTTCGACTGCCCTACTGACTCTTGGCTGCATTAACCCTCAAACCAATGACAAGCGATCGGACCTTAACGCCTACCTCCAACCGAAGGGCGGTGAGGTGGGCATGCCCGATGCCAATGGCGTCAAAGTCCAGATGCCCTTGCGGATGGGCATTGCCTTCATCCCAACCGCGCAGAACCGTGAAACGCGGCGCCTCAGCCTCGGCGAAGAACAGGCCCTGCTCGATGCTTTTGTGAAGGCTGCGAAGGACCAATCCTGGGTCTCGGAGATTCGCATCATCCCATCGACCTACCTCGGAAAGGAGGGCTTTGAAAGCCTCGACCAGGCGTGCCGAACGCACCAAGTGGATGTGATCGCCCTGGTGAGTCTGGAGCAGGTCCAGAGCTCCAATCCAAAGTGGTACAGCTTGGCCTATCTCAGCGTGGTGGGCGCCTTTCTGGTGAAAGCGGATGAGTCCAACACGCAGACCCTTGTGGATACGGCGGTGTTCCACGTTCCCTCGCGGACGCTGCTCATGCGAGCGCCGGGATCAAGCTTCGTGAAGGCCTCCAGCACGGCCCTTCATATGGAGGCCCAGCTACGGGAGGATGCCTTCCAGGGCCTTAAACTCGCCGTCGGGGAGATGGCGAAGCATCTCGAAGGGGAGGTTGCGCATCTAGAAAAGGCGGTGGCTTCAGGCGCTCGCAAGGATGTGGACCTTTTGGATGCCAAGGGTCGGAGCCTCCGAAACACGGGAGGCCAAGGGTGGGGCGACGCGATGTGACCCATGGCCGGACCCTGGGCATCACGCGGTGCTTCAGGCAGGTCTACACTGGAGGCCTGGAGCTTCCCATGTCGTCCCTCGTCGTCGCCGGCCGCACCTTCACCAACCGCCTCATCCTCGGTACAGGCAAGTACAAGGACTTCGCCACCATGCAGGCCTGCTACCGCGCGGCCAAGGTGGATATGGTGACCCTCGCCGTGCGCCGCTTCGATCTCAACGCGAAGGGCGAGGACAACATCCTCAACTGGATCCCGAAGGACATCGCGCTGCTGCCCAACACCGCCGGCTGCTACACCCGTGAGGAGGCGCTGCGCGTCTCGCGCCTTGCCCGCGAGGCCCTGGACACGCCCTGGATCAAGCTCGAAGTCATTGGAGATCCCGGCAACCTCTATCCCGATAACGAAGAGACCTTGGAGGCCGCCAAGATCCTCGTGAAGGAAGGCTTCATCGTGCTGCCCTATGTGAACGCCGATCCCATCCTCACGAAGAAGCTGGCGGATGCGGGCTGCGCCGCCGTCATGCCGCTGGGCAGTGCCATCGGCTCAGGCCTCGGGGTGCAGAACCCCCACGTGCTTCCGCTCATTCGCGAAGTGCTCGCGCCCTACGGCCTGCCCATGATCGTGGACGCAGGCGTGGGCATCGCTTCGGATGCTGCCGTGGCCATGGAGCTGGGCGCAGATGGCGTGCTGCTCAACACCGCCGTCGCCGAAGCCGGCGAGCCCACAAAGATGGCCGAAGCCATGGATCTTGCCGTGCGCGCGGGTCGTCTCGCCTTCGAAAGCGGCCGTATGGCCAAGCGCCTCACGGCCAGCGCCAGCAGCCCGATGGTGGGACTGGTAGGGAAGTAGGATCTCCGCTAAGTGGCGAGGCTGCGCACCGCTGCGACAGCCTTATCCACTTCTTCCGGCGTATTCATCAGTCCGGCCGAAAGCCGCGCGTAGGTCACTGCGTAGGGACTCGTGCTGGCGATGATTCGTTTTTGCAAGAGAGCCTTCACGATGGCTTCGGGAGCGTGACCTTCCACTTCAAAGCAGTTGATGCCGGCGGAGAGAGAAGGATCCATGGGCGTGTGGAGTTTTACTTTCGGAATACGTGCAAGGCCCTGCTTACAGCGCTGATTGAGTTCGACGATGCGGTCACAGATGCGCTTGCGACCTAAGCTCAGATGCATACGGAAGGCGGCGCCCGCGGCCCACTGATGCTCATAGGCGTGGAAGCCGCCGGGGGTCACGCGGGCAGCTGTTGTGGGGCCTTTGATGGGGCGGTTCTCCGCCCAAGCGTTGTAGGGTTCCAGATCTGTGAAGCTGGGAAAGAGAGGGCGGAGCTTCGCCCATTGGGCGGCCTTGGCCCACACGATGCCCGTGCCGCGGGGTGCGAACATCCACTTATGGGTGCCCGCGCAAAAGAAATCGGCGCCGAGCTCACCTACGCTCTCATCTATGGCGCCGAGGCCGTGCACGCCATCGACGATGAGGAGGATGCGCTCTTCTTCGAGCCGAATGCGGTTGGCTTCTTGAATGGCATCCGCAATGGCGCGGATGGGTAATCGGATGCCCGTGCTCGAATGCACCCAGGTGATGCCGAGTACCCGCGTGGCCGGGCGTAGCGCGGCGCGGATGCGCCCGACGATAGCTTCCACGGTCGCAGTGGAGGCGTCTTCGAAGAGCGCGATCTTTCGGACGAAGGCGCCGTTGCGTTCGCTGGAAAGGCGGATGGATTCGTGATGGACCACGTGATCGTGAGTGGTCGTGAGGATCTCGTCACCCGGCTTGAGGGTGAGGCCGTGATAGACGAGAGTGAGGCCCGCCGTAGTGTTGCCAGTGAGGGCGATTTCCTCAGGCCGCGCGCCCAGGTAGGGCGCCATGTCCGCGCAGACCTTGGCCTGCAGACTTTTCGCCTCCCCTTCGAACATCCCCTGTTCGACGGTGAGAAAGGGATTGGCATCCAGCGCGCGGCGGAAGCCCTCAATGGCATCTTTGACGGGCTTGGGATGGGAGGCGATGTAGAAGCCAGCGAAGTGCAGAAAATCCCGCGCCAAGGAGAACTGGGACCGCACCTGGCCCCAATCATCCAACTTCGGTTGGGTTGGAGTGTGGGCCTCTACAGCGGCCAAGAGGTTCGTGGGCAGCAGGGCCGCGCCTAAAGCGGCGCCCTGCAGCGTGAGGAAGGAACGGCGGGAAAGATCCACGGCATCCTCCAATCCTGGAGCCTCCGAACTCTAGGTTCCTCCCGCGCGCTGGGCAAGGGATAAAGCGGACATTGCCCTTAAGAGTCGATGGGGCGACCCTGGAGGTCCCACCCGCGAGGCCACGCTTGACCCTTTCGCTTCTCGAACTCCGCACCCTCGGCTGCCTCATCGAAAAACAGCTCAGCACTCCGGATGTCTATCCGCTTTCCCTCAACGCGCTCACCAACGCCTGCAACCAAGCCAGCAACCGGGATCCGGTGATGGCGGTGGCCGAAGAGGATGCTCAGACGGCGGTGGAATCCTTGGTGGACCAAGCCCTGGCGGAGCGATGGCCGGGGCGGGCGATGAAGTACGCCCATCTCGCCAAACAGACCTGGCATTTGGCGGAGCAGGAAGCGGCCATCCTTGCGGAGCTGTTGTTGCGCGGTCCTCAAACGCCTGGAGAATTGCGCACCAACAGCAAACGCATGTACGCCTTCGCCGATCTTGCTGAAGTGGATGCGGCGCTGCAGAGCCTTATGGAAGCGGAGCCGCCCCTCGTGATCCGTTTGGCCAAGGCCCCCGGAGCCCGGGAAGCCCGAGTCGCCCACCTGCTCGGCGGGCCAGTGGATGCAGCGGCGCCCGTTTCTGTCGCAGCCTCGGCGGGTGGGGGCCGTCTGGCGGAATTGGAAACGGAAGTGGCGGCTTTGAAAGAAGCCCTCGCCACCCTTCGTTCCGAATTCGAAGCTTTTAAAGCGCAATTTTAGGAGCCTGGCTTGAGCACCTTTACCCACGCCATCGTACGCACGCCTGGCCCAGATGCGGCCGAAGGGTTGACCACCGCCAATCTCGGCCGGCCGGATATTCAAACCCTCCTCAAGCAGCACGCTGCCTATGTCGCCACGCTGAAGGAGCTCGGGCTTCAGATCACCCATCTGGATCCCCTGCCTGGTCATCCCGATGCCTACTTCGTGGAAGACGCGGCGCTGATGTTTCCGGAGCTTGCGGTGATCACCCGTCCCGGCGCGGCAGCGCGTTTGGCGGAAGCCGAGGCGATGGCTCCCACCGTGGGACAGTTTCGTGCGACCCATCGGCTCACGGCGCCGGGCACTCTCGATGGCGGCGATGTGTTGCTGGTGGGGAAGACCGTCTTTGTGGGGCTCAGCTCCCGTACCAATGCGGAGGGCGCATCGCAGCTCCAAGCGATTCTCGCGCCCCACGGCTACCAAGTCGTGACCATTCCCGTGCCTGCAGGCCTGCATTTCAAGAGCAGCGTCACGTGGGCCGGAGGCAACACGCTGGTGGTGACATCCCCCTTCGCCCACCGTTCCGAATTCCAAAGCTTCACCTTGGTGGTGGTGCCGGATGAAGAGGCCTATGCAGGCAACGTGCTGAACATCAACGGCACGGTGCTCATGCCCGAGGGCTTCCCGCGTACCCGAGCTTTGATTGAAGCGAAGGGATTCAAGGTGCATACCCTGGACCAAAGCGAAGTTGAAAAGATGGACGGCGCCCTTACCTGCATGTCGCTGCGCTTCTAGGGAGGCTCGATGACCAACGCCGAACTCATGCGAGCCCTCTACGAAGCGCTCGCCAGTAAAGATCCTGCAGCCGTCGCCGAGCTCTACCATGAGAAGGCGGTCTTCATGGATCCGGCCTTCGGGCGCCTTACCCGCGAGGAGGCCTGCGCCATGTGGCGCATGCTCCTCACCCGCGCAACGGATCTCGCTGTGACCTTTGAAGTGGGCGAGTGCGACGAGTACGCAGGCAAGGGGAAATGGACGCCTACGTACACCTTCAGCCGCACGGGCAGGAAGGTCGTGAACCGCATCGAAAGCCAGTTCGGCTTTCTCGACGGGAAGATTCTCGCCCACCGCGATGCCTTCAATTTCTGGGCGTGGTCCCGCCAAGCGCTGGGATTGCCCGGGCTGCTTTTCGGATGGATGCCATGGTTCAAGCGCAAACTTCAAAAGGAAGTTCGCAAGCAGCTGGCGATTTTCATGACGAAGGAAGCCAAAGCCTAAGGGACTCAGTGCAGGATGAGCAGCACCGCCATCGCCGCCATGAGCCCGACGAACACCAGGCGCAATTTGGGACCGCGCAACCGCGTGGCCAGCCGGGCGCCCAAGTAGGCTGCCGTTGCAAATCCGAAGGCCACGCCGAGCATCACCCGCCAGGGCAAACCTTCGGGGTGGCTGTGGGCGTAGACGTAGACCGCCGGGAGGCCGATGGGGGGAAGCATGAGTGCGAGGCTCGTCACCTGGGCGCGGTGCTGACCATAGCCCAGGCGCCAGGAGAGCAGAGGAATGATGACGAGCCCTCCGCCAATGCCGAGCAGCCCCGACCCGAGACCTCCTGCAGCGCCGATGCACAGGGCCTCTGAAATGTGCCAGGGGCGCAGGTCGTGATCCGCCGGATCCAGGGCTCGTTGTCGCCAGGTGCGCAGGGAAAGCAGAGCAAGGAAGGCGATGAAACCCCAGCGCAGCGGTCGGTCAGGAATGAGGTTGGCCACTTTTGCGCCGCCGAACACGCCCACCACAAAGCCGATGAGCAGGATCAACACCAGCTTGGTGTCGATGTTCACGCCCTCTTTTCGGTAGTGCAGTACGGCGGGGAGGCCGGTGGGAAGCAGCATGGCGGCAAGGGCCGCGCCCTGGGCCCGGTGCTGGTCGAGGTGCAGCAGCCCTCCGAGGAGAGGCACGAGCACGACGCCGCCGCCAATGCCGAAGGCGCCGGAGAGCAGACCGCCGGCTGCGCCGCACAACAGGCCTCCGACGAAGGGATCCATCAGGGCACCAGGCTTTGCACGGGCGTCTTCGCATCAAAGACGAGTCCCCGGCGGGGGCCCATGCCTTCGAGCGTGATGAGATTCTTCTGTTTCGAGCTCACCTCGAACATCACGCGATGCCGCATCCGCAAAGTCGATGGCTTTTCCGCGGCTGCTTCTAGCACCACCACCACATCCTTCAATTCCATCTGCTGTGAGACCACCTGGAAGGGGATGACGGTCTCGCCATCGATCAATTCCAATCGTCCTTTGAAGTAGCTTTCCAGATCCGCAGCGCTATAGGTCTCGCCGTCCTTCACCACGACATGGCGCTTGAGATGCGCTTCGAGGGCGGGATGGAAATGATGCAGGGTGAGCCGAAGCGTCAAGCGCAGGCCCCCCGGCGCCGCTTGAAGGGTGCCGTGGGTGACGGGGTAGTTGTGCGCGAGCAGAGGCGCAGCGGAGATGAGGGCGGGCAGAAGGCGTCGGATCATGGCAGCACGTGACCTTGAAAGAAGTCCCAGATGAGATCGGTGGCGGGCAGATCAGCGGCGGGAAGCGCGGCCTCGGAGGACCAGGCCTTCCCTCCCGGCCAAGCATGACCTTGATCCTGAACGGTCCATAGCGCCACCTCAGCCTCCCCGGCGCGGGCGCTGTGGCACACGTGGGCGCCCAGGGTTTTCCGCTTGAGCTTGGAGGGCGCCCCCATGAGGAGGGCGATGCGATGTACGGTCTCTTCGACGGGCGGTGAAGGGATGGGCCGACCTAAGGGGCCGATGCCGCCGCCGTAGAGAATGTGTTGATCCTCGGTGCCGTGGAAGACGATGAGGCCTCGGGGCGGCAGACTCTCGGGTAGGGGCAGACCCGGTGCGCTTGCGATCACAGAAAAGGCAGCGAAGCGATGGGCCGCGTGAAAGAGAAGACGGTAGACCATGCGTCCGCCGTTGCTGAAACCGCAGGTGTAGACGCGCTTGCGATCGACAGGCAGCGTGGATTCGAGATGATCCAAAAGGGCAAGAAGAAAGCCCTCGTCATCCACATCAGCGAAATCGGGGCAGCCGCAGCCCGGGCCCGCGTTCCATGCCGCGGCTCGAGAGAAATCCTCGGTGCCCTGTTCTCCCAGCGCTGCAGGCAACACGAGGATGAAGGGCGCGTGGTGAGCGAAGCGAGGCAGATGGGTGAGATGCCCCATCAACCTTGGGCTCGCGCCCGTTCCGTGCAGGGCCAGCACGAGCGGAAAGGGGCCGGGGCCTTCGGGTATCGCGAGGAGGGCCGCTCTCTGGCGGCCCTGCCATTCGAAATGGACTCGTTCGAGAGGCCTCGTCATCCCTTCGTTTTACCCTGTTCCGCGACCTTTTTCTGCTGCATGGGGTTGGTGCGGGGGAAGTCGGGCTGGCGGAAGAGCTTGATGGGCTTCACTTCCGCGGGCTTGCGGGGCCAGGTGTCGTTGGCGCGGTCGATGTCGGGGATCTCTTGGAAGGGATCCATCTCCACCGAGGCGAGCTCCTTATCGCTGACGACGAGCTTGGCGAAGCGCTCTTCGTTAGTCATCCACACCTGCACGGGCAGACGGAGGATCTCGCTGGAGCCATCCTTCCAGTTGAGCTTGAGGATGACGGGCATGGGGAACTTGCCTGCGTTCTTGATGGAGATGCGGTAGATCGTCTTGCCGGGCAGGAGCGCGGCCTTCTCCTCGTCCTTCAGCTCCTTCATCGCCGCTTCGTAGCGCTGCTGGTCCTGCGCCGTGGGCTTGTAGTGATCGAAGCTGCCGTCCGTGTAGAAATCCTGGATGCCGAGGCGCTTCTCTTCGCCGCCGACGGGGATGTCCTTATCGTGCATGCGGCTGATATTCAGATCGGCCTTCTCATCCGCGGCCTTTTGGCGGGCCTTGGCGTCGGCCGGATTGCCGTCGGTGAAGCGGTAGGCTTCCACGCCTTCGAGTTCGAGATCGGGGGCGAGGGTGGTGTAGAACCAGCCGCGCCAGAACCAGTCGAGATCCACGCCGGACGCATCGTTCATGGTGCGGAAGAAGTCGGCGGGCTGGGGGCGCTTGAATTTCCAGCGCTGGGCGTAGGTCTTGAAGGCGAAATCGAAGAGCTCGCGGCCCATCACCGTCTCGCGCAGGAGATTCAAGCCGGTGGCGGGCTTGGCGTAGGCGTTATAGCCGAAATCGCGCACCGCGTCGCTCTGAGTCATGATGGGCGTCGCGTTGGGGAACTTGAGGTAGTCGACGATGCGGGCGTTGAGGTCGCTGGCGCCGGGGAAGGCGGGATCCCATTCACGCTCGGAGAGGTGCTGGAGGAAGGTGTTGATGCCTTCGTCCATCCAGCTCCACTGGCGCTCGTCGCTGTTGACGATCATGGGGAAGAAGTTGTGGCCGACCTCGTGGATGATGACGCCGATGACGCCCTGCTTCGTGCGCTCGCTGTAGGTGCCGTCCTTCTCGGGGCGGGGACCGTTGAAGCACATCATGGGGTATTCCATGCCGCCGCCGCCGCCCAGGCCCAGCACGCTGATGGCGACGGGATAGGGATAGTCGAAGGTGTAGCGGCCGTATGTCTTCAAGGTGTGGGCCACGGCGGCCGTGGAGTATTTGTCCCACAGCGGCATGCCTTCCTTGGTGTAGCCGCTCATGGCCAGCACGTTGTGGCCGTTGATGTCCACGCCCTCGGCATCCCAGATGAGGCGCTTGGAGCAGGAGAGCGCGAAGTCGCGCACGTTAGAGGCCTTGAACTTCCAGGTGACCTTGCCGTCCTTCTTCGGGTGGCTGGCATCGGTGCCGGCCTCTTCGGGCTTCACGATGAAGATGGGCTTGCCGGCCTTGCGGGCCTGCTGCAGGCGATCGCGTTGAGCCTGGGTGAGGACTTCCTGTGGGTTCTGCAATTCGCCCGTGGCGAGGAGCAGCTGATCCGCGGGCACGGTGAAGTCCACTTCCCAATCGCCGAATTCGAGCGTGAACTCGCCCTGACCCAGGAATTGCTGATGCTGCCAGCCCATGTCATCGGTGTAGGCAACAAGGCGGGGCTGCCACTGGGCGATGTTGTAGAGGCGCGCGCCGTCGTCCATCGTCTCGAAGCCGCTGCGGCCCCAGATCTTGCGGTAATCGGTGACGACGTAGTCCCACTGCACGGTGTAGCGGAAGACCTGGCCGGGTTTGATCCCTTCGGGCACGTCCACGCGCATCATCGTGTCGACGATGGTGAACTTGAGCTCGCGGCCGTTTGCATCCTTGATGCTGCGGATGCGGTGGCCTTCGTAGTTGGAATCCTGAGGAAGGGTCCATTTCAGGTTTTGAAAGGAGAGACCCGTGCCCGCATCGCCCGCGGCCTTGGAGAGGTCCGGCGCGCTGCGCTTCAGGGCGCCCACGCTGTCCTTCTTGAAGAGGTTCATATCGAGCTGCATCCAGAGGTAGCGCAGCTCGTCGGGGCTCTGGTTGTGATAGGTGATGGCTTCGGTGCCCTTGATGGTCTGGGTGGCGTCGTCCAGCTCCGCGGCGATCTTGTAGTCCACCTTCTGCTGCCAGTAGTGGTGGCCCGGGGCGCCGCTGGCGGCGCGGTACTCGTTGGGCGTGGGCAGATCTTCGAGCTTGCGGAAGAAACTCTCATTGCCCTTGGGCGTGGCGACCTGCTGGGCAGCCAGGCTCAGGCAGGCAAAGGTCAAAAGGGCAGCGCGCATGGACACCTCGAAGACCTTTCATCATGAGGTAGCCCCTCCAAAAGCGCTTCCGGACTGGCCCCCGAGGCGGCACGGCCCGCCCCGTGTTCAAATAAAGGCATGCAGGTGAAACTCCACGACGATCTGGTGCTGGACAGCCGACGCGCCCTTTGGATGCCCAAAGAGCGCACCCTTGTGCTGGCCGATTTCTTCCTTGGCTTAGGAGCTGCACGGCGGCGGAAGGTCGAGGTGATGCCGAGCCCCACCCAGTTCGATCTATGGGAGCGCGTTTTTGCCCTGCTGAATGAGTACCACCCCGAGCAGGTGGTGCTGCTGGGAGATCTCAAGCCCAACCAGGGCACGCTGGAAGGCGAAGAGGCCGAAGAGCTGGCCGGGGCCTTCCGCAAATTGGCCAAGGGGGGCGGCAAGGTCATCCAGGTGGCGGGTCACCCCGAGCGCTTGGAGGGCCCCATCATGCGCAACAACGGCGTGCGGGTGGTGGAGACCTACAAGGTGGGCCCTTACACCCTCATGCATCGCCGGCGCATGTTCGTCTATCCCCGCCACGATGATCCCCGCGGCTGCTGGATCAACGGCGGCCTGCATCCGCTCTTCGTGCAGCCGGCGAAGCTGCCCGACGGCGGCGAGAACTGGATGCGCCTTCCGGCTTTCCTGCACACCGGCTACGCCCTCGTGCTGCCTCCCTTCGTGCCCTATGCCCAAGGCCACGAGGTGATGCAGCCCGAGCGTCTTCCCAAGCACGCCAAAGCTTGGTCGCTGCTCGGTGACCGCCTCTCGCCCTTGGATCTGCACGGCCTTCCTCCGGCGCCCGATCACCTGCGCACCCTCACGCGGCCCGGGCGGAAGAAGGAAAGCAGCGAGGACTGAGATGGATCTGCGCCTCCGCATGAAGCAGCTGGCGGATCAGGTGCGGGAGCACCGGCACCGCTACTACGTGCTCGATCAACCCACACTCAGCGATGCGGAATACGATGCGCTGGAGCGGGAGCTGCGGGATCTGGAGTCCCAGCATCCCGACCTCGCCGATCCCAACAGCCCCACTCTCCGCGTGGGCGCGCCGCCGCTCGATCGCTTCGAAAAGGCGAAGCACGCGACGCCGATGCTCAGCCTGGATAATGCGTATTCGGAAGCGGAGCTCCGGGAGTGGCACGAGCGTGTGGGCCGGCTCACGGGACTCGGTGAGCTCGTCCAGTACGTCTTTGAATTGAAGGTGGACGGTCTCTCGCTCTCTCTGCTTTACGAGCAGCGTGCGATGGTTCGCGCGGTGACGCGCGGGGACGGCGAGACGGGCGAAGACGTGACGGAAAATGCCCGCACGATCTACGACGTCCCGAAAACCCTTCCCGCGGAGGCGCCGGATCGGCTGGAAGTACGCGGTGAAGTCTTTCTCAGCCGCAAGCGCTGGGAGGAGCTGAATCAGATCCGCGAGACGGCGGGAGAAGTGCGGTTCGCCAACCCGAGGAATGCCGCCAGCGGATCCATGAAGTTGTTGGCCAGCGAAGAGGTCGCCCGTCGGCAATTGAACTTCATGCCCTGGCAGTGGGTGGGCGCAGAGGACCACTTCCGCGCCATGAGTACCTTGGCGGATTGGGGATTCGCGCCCATGCCCGAGCGCCAAGAAGGCGGCATCGAATCCGCGTTGGACTTCATCAAGCTGGTGGAGGCGCGCCGATTCACGCTGCCCTTCGATACGGACGGTGTCGTCATCAAGGTTCGCGACTTCGCCCTGCAGCAGCAGCTCGGCGCCACGGATCGCGTGCCGCGCTGGGCCATTGCATACAAGTTTCCGGCGACGCAGGTGACAACGAAGGTGCTCGGCATCACGTGGCAGGTGGGCCGCACGGGCAAGCTCACGCCGGTGGCGGAGCTAGAGGCCTGCGAGGTGGCTGGCTCCACCGTGCGCCGGGCGACGCTGCACAACGCCGATGAATTAGAGCGCCTGCAGCTGCGCGTGGGCCAGCGGGTCTTCATCGAGAAGGGCGGCGAGGTTATCCCGAAGGTGGTCTCCGTCGTGCCTGGCGAACCCACCGATTTTCCAATGCCTGTGATCCCCAGCGCCTGCCCCGTCTGCGGCGGCGCGGTGGGCAAGGACGACGACGCTGAGGTGGCCATCCGCTGCCTCAATCCCGAATGCCCGGCCAAGTTAGAGGCGCGGCTTCAGCACTTCGCCTCCCGCAGCGCCCTCGATATCGAGGGCCTGGGCGAGGCGCTCGTCGTGCAGCTCCTGGCCAGCGGCCGCTTCGCGCAGCCCTGGGAGGTCTTCGGTCTGCTGAAGGATCCCAACCAGGCCTTGGCCTTTTTGGCGGGCCTGGAGCGCATGGGAGAGAAGAGCGCTCAAAACGTCCTCGACGCGTTGGATCTCGCCCGCACCAAGCCCCTCTGGCGTTGGCTGCACGCCCTCGGTATTCCCTTTGTGGGATCCCGCACGGCAGAGTTGTTGGCGGAGGCCTATCGTTCCCTCGAAGCGCTGTGGTCTACGGAGGAAGCGCGGCTGCAGGGTGTGGAAGAGGTGGGCCCCAAGGTCGCCGCGGCCATCCGCGCCTTCGTGAACGCCCATCCGACCTTGCCGGAGCAGTTTACAGAGTTAGGCATTGCGCCTGAGGCGCCGGCGGAACGGAATATGGATGGCCTGCCCTTGGTCGGCGAGGTGGCCGTCGTTACAGGGACCCTGCCCACCTTGGGACGGGAAGAGGCCGAAGCGCTTTTGAAGCGGTTGGGCGCCAAGGTGACTGGCTCGGTGAGCGCGAAAACCACCCTTTTGCTGGCCGGTGAAAAGGCGGGTTCCAAGCTCCAAAAGGCCGAATCCTTGGGCATTCCCGTGAGGGATGAGGCCTGGTTGCAAGCGCTAGCTTCGACGGTGAGTGGCGCTTAGGCCGCAAACCGGCATAATCGAAGCCATCGCTTCAAGGAACCCGGTGCTTAAAAAGCTCGGAAAATTCGAGATCGTCCGCCTGGTCGGCCACGGCAGCATGGGCGAGGTCTACATCGGCCGGGATCCGCTCATTGGGCGTGAGGTGGCCATCAAGGTCATCCATGCGGCCAACACGCTGGGCCGGGACGCCCGCGAGCGGTTTGCGCGGGAGGCCCGCGCGGCGGGCGTGCTCAACCATCCGAACATCGTCACCATCCACGAGATGGGCGAGGACCAGGGCGTGCTCTACCTGGCCATGGAGCTGGTGAAGGGCGAGACCATGGACCACCTCCTCGCGGAGGGATCGCTCACGCCTCCGGAAGTGATCGAAGTGCTGGCCCAGGTCTGCGACGGCCTGGCCATGGCCCACCGCCACCAGGTGCTGCACCGCGATATCAAGCCCAGCAACATCAAAGTGGTGTGGGACGGCCAGACGCTGCAGGCCAAGATCCTCGACTTCGGCGTCGCCAAGCACATCAACAGCGACACGACGGATGAAGGCACCGTCTTTGGCACCGTGAATTACATGGCGCCGGAGTACCTGCAGAGCGGGCGGCCCGACGCGCGCAGCGATCTCTTCGCCGTGGGCGTCGTGCTTTACGAGGCCCTCACGGGCTCGCCGCCCTTCGATGGGCCGAGCCCCGGCGCCGTCATCTACCGGCTGCTTCACGAGGTGCCGCCCATGGTGCCCCTGGAGCGGCTCGAAGGCCTGTCGAAGGATGCGCAATCGGTGCTCAACCGCCTGCTGGCGAAGGATCCCGGCAACCGCTTCCAGACGGCCGAAGAAGTGGCCAAGGCCCTGCGCGCCGTGCTGGATCCCAATTGGCACTGGGAAGGCGAGAAGGCCACCGTGGCGCTCAAGCGCCGTCCCACGCCCTCCGACCCCATCAAGGGCCCGCGTACGCCTCCCAAGGGGATCAAGAAGGAGCGTTTCCAGGCCATCCCGCCCGTCGAGATGCCGAAGTTCCCCTCGGGCCCCTCCACGGTGCCCAAGCCCAACTTCAGCCCCAAGAGCCCGCTGCCTCCTGAAGCGCAGAAGGCTCTGCCGCTCATCCACCCGCCCAAGGACCTTCCCAAGGGGTCGACGGGGCCCATGAAGCGGGTCATGCCGAAAAACGAGCCGAGTCTCGAGGTGCAGGCGGACGTGCTGCAGGAAACCCGGCGCCAGCTTCAGAAGGCCCTGGATATGGCGCCGATGAATCCGAAGACCCATGCCCTGTTGTTGGTGACCTACTACCGGCTGAAGGCCTTCGATATCTTCGTGGAGCACATGCGGAAGGTCATGGCCCTTCAGATCCCTTCCCAGCGCCTCAAGGAGACGCAGCGCTTCCAGCAGCTGGTGGACGAGGAGCAGCGCGCCTGCCTGCTGCCCTTCGAAGTGCATGCGGAGTTTATGAGCTGGGCCGGTGGATGAGGGACGGCCTCCCCAGGCTCAACCTTCATCTTCCTTCTGCCGTCCTTAGGATTTGGCGATGTTGCGCACCTTCGGCAAATTCCTGATCATCCGTCCCCTTGGCCGGGGCGCCATGGGCGAAGTCTATCTGGCGGAAGACGAAGTCATCGGCCGCAGGGTGGCCATCAAGACTATCCGCAAGGCTGAGGCGGAAACCTCGGAAGCACGGGACCGGTTCCTGCGCGAAGCCAAGGCGGCGGGCGCCCTCAACCATCCCAACCTCGTCACCATCCACGAATTCGGAGAAGTGGACGGCACGTTGTACTTGGCCATGGAGTTTGTGGAAGGCGAGGATCTCGAAGCCCTGATGCGGGATCACGGCCTCAATGCCGCGGAGCTTCTGGAAGTGCTGGCCCAGGTCTGCGACGGCTTGGCCTATGCCCATGGCAAGGGCGTCATCCACCGCGATATCAAACCGAGCAACATCCGCGTGATCCGCGAAGGGTCGCGGCTCCACGCCAAGGTGATGGATTTCGGCATCGCGAAGCTCCACAACTCCGATATGACGGGAACGGGCACTCTGCTCGGCACCTTCGGCTACATGGCGCCGGAGTACATCCAGACGGGCAAACCCGGCGGCCCCAGCGATCTCTTCGCCGTGGGCGTCATCCTTTACGAAGCCCTCGCGGGCCATCGCCCCTTCGAAGGCGACACCACGGCGACGATCCTCTATCGCGTGGTGCACGAGGAGCCGGCTCCGCTCGATCTCAACGCGTTGCAGGGCATCAGCCCCATGCTGAGCCAGGTGCTTCGCAAGGCCCTGGCGAAAGAGCCATGGGCGCGCTTTCCGGATGGGGCGGCCATGGCCAAGGCCCTGCGCGAAGCCAAGGACCCCGGCTGGGGCGGACCTCAGATGGAGACCACGCCGACGCGGCCGGCGGGGCGGATCGTAGACAGGCCGGAGTTGGATCTCGAGCCGACCCACGCACCTTCAGTCATTCGCTCCATGGCGGATGTTCCCGCACCCCAGCCCCTCGCGAGGCCTGTGGTATCGGCGCCTGCCAAGGGTGGTCAGGGTTGGCGTTGGGCTGTGGCTGTGCTGCTGCTGGGAGTGGGAGGCGGTGCCATCTGGTGGAAGACCCGTCCGCGGCCGGTGCCCGTCATCACCATCTCCACGCCTACCTCAACCAACGAGGGGAAAGAGGAGCCCAAAACCGCGCGCCGCGAACGCAGTAAATCTGCCTCCCAAGACGGACCTCCGCTGACGGACGAAGAGGCCGAGGCCTGGCTGAACGATGCAGCCTTCGGACTTCAAAACACGCCGGAGCAGAGCCTCAAGCTCATCGATCGCGTGGTGAAGGATCATCCCGAGCTGCCGCGGGGCCGTGCCCTGCAGGTGGCGGGGCTCTATTTCGCCGGGCGGTACCGGGAGATGCCCGGGGCCCTCCGCCAAGCGAGGGAGGCGGGCCTGGAGCTGCGTCAGTTCGCGTTCTACGGCCCTTTCCAAAACATGCTCCGCGTCGAACGGAACGAAAAGCGCCTTCCTCCGGCCGTCCGCGAGGCGCTGATCGAGGTCTTCCCAAGGGAGGAGAAGCGGCCCGGATCCCAGTTCTCGCGGCCCTTCACAAGCCAGAACTGAGACTACTGCTTCGCGGTGGCGGAGGCCTTTGCAGCTTCTTTCCACTGCGCCGCGTTGGAGTTCTTGGGATCGAGCGTGAGAAGGCGTTTGTAGACGCAGATCGCATCCTTGGTCTTGCCGAGGGCTTGGAAGGTTTCCGCCAGCTGCTGGAGCATGGGCAGCGTTTCGGCCCGCCCTCCGAAGCGCTGCAGATAGGGCCAGGCCTTCAGGCAGGTACCGACGCGGGCATAGGTGTACACCAGATCTTTCCGCGTTTCGCGGATGAGCTGGAGTTGGTTCCGATCCTGCCCCGGTTTCGTTTTTTGAAGAATGGCGGCAAAGGTTTCTAGCGCCTTCGGGTAGAGCTCCTGATTGAAAAGCGCCCAGCCCTTCTTGTAGCAGGCGTAGCCGTAGACCGACGACGTGGGGTATGGGGCCACCTTGTCATAGAAGGCCAAGGCGTTCTCCATATCCTTTGCGGCGAAGTAGTAATCGCCGAAGGCCACGTAGGAATGGGGGATGTAAGGGGACTGGGGGAAGTCCTTGATGAGCCGCTTGTGGATGGGACGGGCGAGATCTTCGCGCTCCTGCTGCGTGAGGAGGTAGGCCAGATAGAAGAGCACCTGGTCCATGCGCTTATAGCTTTGGAAGGACTCGCCGTCGGCGACGACCTGATACTGTTTCACCGCCTTGGCAAGCCACTGCTTCTCGCGCTTTTCAAAATCCTCCACTTGGGTCTGGAGCTGCGTAACCGCATTGGAATCGCTGCTTTTTTGGGCTTCAACGCGTTTTGCTCGGGCCTCTTGAGCCTTGTAGGCGTAGTAATGCTCCTGCTCGGCGTAAAGCTCGGCCATACGGAAGAGGAGATCCGGCTTTTCGGGATCCTTGTCTCCCGTAATGTCGATGAGGCGCTGCAGCACCTTGATCTGACTATCGGTGACCGCTTTCAGCGACTCGCTGGTGCCCCAGAACACATCTGAAGCCTTCAAGGAAGGCCCCGGCAGCTCCTGCTTTGTGGCCGGAACGGAAGCCTCCGGCTTCGCGATGGCCTGGGCCAGGAGGGGCAGACCAAGGGCGAAGGCGAATCCCAGGGGACGGAGGCTGTGAAGAGCGGGGAGGTATCGCATGACAGTAAGGGTCGGCCCCCCATCCCGATTCTTAAGTCCCTAGCGGACTTCTTGCATGCGCGAGAGCCGCCAGTCGCCTTCCTGCTTCTTCCAGCGCAGCAGGTACCGTCGGCGCCCGGCATCGGAGGGGAGAATGCCACCACTCGTCTGGGTGATGAGCAGTTCGACCTCCTGGGTCACTTCGGTACCTTCCAGAGCCGCGTCGTTGCGAAAGACGGTGATGCCGATCTTCCCCTGGCGCAGGAGGCCCATGAGCATGAAGCGGGCGCTGGCTTTGTCGATATCCTCGGGGCCTTTGAAGTCGGCGGCGAGGATATCTACCGCCCCACCGGCATCGCCCTCCTCAATGGCCGATTTGGCCTTGGAGAAGGCTTTTTTGACCTGGTCCTCGGGTTTGTCACTTTGACAAGCCAGGAGCAGGAGAGGGAGGGCTATCGTCAGACGTCTTGGCATGAAATCCTCCGGACTTCATGCTACGAGACGGAAGGAAGTGCCATGAAGAATCTCGACCGTTTTGATACCCGTTGCGTCCACGCCGGACAACACCCCGATCCCACCACGGGCGCCGTGATGACGCCCGTCTACTTCACGAGCACCTACATCCAGGAGGGGTTGGGCCAGCACCGCGGGTTCGAGTACGCCCGCACCCGCAACCCCACCCGGGACGCCGTGCAGGGCAATCTGGCGGCCCTCGAAGGTGCCGATCATGGCATCCCCTTCGCCTCGGGCCTCGCGGCCACCCAAGCGATCTTCGAGCTGCTCTCCAGCGGCGATCACCTGGTGCTGGGCGATAACGTCTACGGCGGCACCTTCCGCTTGGTGGATAAGGTGATGAAGCGCTTCGGCCTTCAGTACACCCAGGTGGATACGTCCGATCTCGCCGCGCTGAAGGCGGCCATGCAGCCCAACACCAAGCTGGTGATGCTGGAGACGCCGACCAACCCCATGCTCGGCCTCACGGATATCGCTGCGGTGCGCGCGCTTCTGAACGAGCTGAAATCCACCGCCATTCTCGCCGTGGATAACACCTTCGCCACGCCCTTCAATCAGCAGCCGCTCTCCCTGGGCGCCGATCTCGTCTTTCACAGCACCACCAAATACCTCAACGGCCATAGCGACTCCATCGGGGGCGTCGTGGTGACGAACCGCCAGGACCTCGCAGACCAGCTCTTCTTCCTCCAGAACGCTGCGGGCGCCATCCTCAGCCCCATGGAGAGCTGGCTCGTGCTGCGGGGCACGAAGACCCTGCATCTCCGCATGGAGCGCCACAATGCGAGCGCGCTGAAGATCGCGCAGTGGCTGGAGGCGCGCACGGACCTCAAGGCGGTGTACTACCCCTTCCTACCCTCGCACCCGCAGCATGACCTGGCGAAGCGTCAGATGAAGGGCGGTAGCGGCATCGTGAGCTTCGACACCGGGGATGCCGAGCGCACCCGCCGCATCGCGTCGAGCTTCAAGGTCTTCGCGTTGGCCGAATCCTTGGGCGGGGTGGAGAGCCTCGTCTGCCACCCCGTGAGCATGACCCACGGCTCCGTGCCCGCCGCCGACCGCGCGAAGCTCGGCCTCACCGACAGCCTGTTGCGCCTCAGCGTGGGTGTGGAGGCGGTGGAGGATCTCATCGCGGATCTGGAGCAGGCGCTCAAAGCCTAGCTTTCACGTCTTTTCATACCCTCTCGCAGGCGCATTGGAGTCCAATAGGGCATTCCTCCCGTTCCTGTGAGCTCATACGCCCTAATCCACCTCCCATCGGAGGTTGAACCCTTCCCTGTTCTTCGGGAGGGAGTGGCGCATGCCTTCAGGGGAGATCCTTGGAGGCAGGCATGATCCGCGAGGCGTCGGCAGAGCCCAAGGCCACAAACCTTCAGCCTCCGGCGCCAGCCATGGATCGGGAGTTGCGGGAGGCACGGCAGGGCCACCGGGCCGCCGTGCTCTGGCTCACCGGCCTCTCCGGGGCAGGGAAGTCCACCTTGGCTCGGGCCTTGGATGCGCGGCTCTCGGCGCGGGGCTGCCGCACGATGCTGCTCGATGGCGATCATCTGCGTCATGGCCTCTGCTGCGATCTCGGGTTCAGCGCCAAGGACCGCAGCGAGAACATCCGCCGCGCGGGCGAGGTGGCGAAGCTCTTCTTCGAGACGGGCCACCTGGTGCTCTGCACCTTCATCAGTCCCTTCGCGGAGGATCGCGCCGGTGTGCGGGCGCGCTTCCCAGAGGGACGCTTCGTGGAAGTGCATGTGGCCGCAGGTCTCGAGGCCTGCATCGCCCGGGATCCCCATGGGCTCTACGTCCGCGCGCAGCGGGGCGAGATCCCCGATTTCACCGGCATCTCCTCGCCCTACGAAGCGCCAGACGCGCCGGAGTGGGTGGCGGACACGGAGAGACTCTCTCCGGAGGCGCTCGTGGATCGACTCCTGCGCGAGTTGGAACGCCGCGAACTCATTCCCGAGGAGCAGCCATGACCTACGCGCCCTTCTTCCTCACCGGCGCGCCGAAATCGGGCACGACCTGGCTGGGCAGGCTGCTGGATGCGCATCCCGAGATCAGTTGCCGAGGCGAAGCCTGCGTGCATCACTTCGGTCTGCGCCTCGTGGAGTCCGCCAAGAGCTACAACGAGTTGCTTGTGAAGCGCCGCCAAGCCATCACGGACAGCAACGACTTTCCCGCCATGCCCTGGTCGGACGTGCTCGTGCTCATGCGCCGCTTCGTCCAGCTGCGTCTGGAGGCCATCGCCGATCCTGCGAAGCCGAAGCTGCGCTTCCTCGGCGAGAAGGATCCCGAGCACGCTCTGCATATGAAGACCCTTGGGGAGCTCTTCCCAGAGGCGAAGGTGCTGCACATCCTGCGCGACGGACGCGCGGTGTTCGTCTCTGCCTGGCACCACAACGTGCGCAGCAAGGATCCGAATCTGGCGACTCACGGCTTCGATGACTTTCTCGACATCACGGCGCGGGAGTGGTCGGATCGCGTGCGCCGCGGCCGAGGGGGAGCTCAGATCCTCGGCCCGCGTTACTTCGAGCTGCGCTATGAGGATCTGCTGCAGCAGCCGGAGACGTGGGCGGCGAAGGTCTTCGCCTTTATCGGCGCCTCCGCGGACTCGGAGGTGGTCCGCCACTGCGTGGACGCGGCGTCCTTTGAAAAGCTAAGCCAGGGCCGTAAGCGGGGCGAAGGAGATGCGAATTCCTTCTTCCGCAAGGGGCTGGCGGATGACTGGAAGCAAGAACTGAGCGCGGCCCAAACGCAGCGCTTCGGTCAGCTCTCGGGGGGGCTGCTGGGAGAGCTGGGTTACGAGGTCTAGGCTTTCTCACTACTATGTCTAGATCAGAGGCTTCAATGCCCTTGGAACCCGGCACCAACCTAGGCGCTTACAAGATCCTCGGCTTGCTGGGCGCCGGGGGTATGGGTGAGGTCTACTGTGCGTTGGATCCCAAGCTCGCGCGGCGCGTGGCCATCAAGGTGCTGCCGGTCTCTCTCTCGGGTGGCGAAGATGCGCTCGCGCGATTCGAGCGTGAGGCCCGGGCCTTAGCGGCGCTCCAGCACCCCGGCATCCTCGCCATCCACGACTTCGGACGAGAGGGAGAGTGGAGCTTCGCGGTTACTGAGCTTCTCGAAGGCAAGACCTTGCGCGACAAGTTGGGAGGCGGTCCCCTTCCGCTTCCGCGGGTCCTTGAGATCGCGACGGAGCTGGCCAGCGCCCTTGCCGCGGCCCATGACCGGGGTATCATCCATCGCGATCTGAAGCCCGCGAACATCTTCATTCTGAAGGATGGCCGAATGAAGCTGCTGGACTTCGGCCTAGCCAAGCAGGTCTCCCTGCCTCGAATCGCCTCCGCGATGAAGGAACAGAATACGGAACCCATCCCCACCGGTGGCGATACGGAGCCGGGCCTTCTACTGGGTACGGTGGGCTACATGGCTCCAGAGCAGGTTCACGGCGCCCCCATGGATGCGAGGACGGATATCTTCGCGTTCGGTTGTTTGCTCTTCGAGATGTGCACGGGGCGCACGCTGTTCAAACGAGAGAGCCTCGTCGATACGCTCCATGCCATCCTTGCGGAAGATCCCAATCTGCAGGATCCACTGCTTCCTCCCATTCTGCAGAACGTGGTGCGTCGTTGCCTGGAGAAGGAGCCGGCGAGCCGCTTTCAAAGCGCCCAGGATCTCGCGTACACCTTGGAGGCCATTCGAGGACTTCCTCAATACCAACCTCCTCCGCTCGTGCAGATCCGACGCCGCTGGGTGATGGCGGGGCTCCTCCTGCTTCTCGTTCTCACGGGCGGGGCGCTGGGGGCCGTGCTATGGCGGAGGCCGATCCGTCCCCCCGCCTTCCGCGCGATGACCTTCCAGCGGGGGGACATTTACGCGGCGCGCTTCACCGCGGGCGGGACCCGCGTGATCTATGCCGCGCGCTGGGGCGGCGACTCACCCCGGCTCTTCGCCGGGATGGCGGGAAGCGCCAAGTCAGAGCCCCTCGGAGAGGAAGGTGCGAGCCTGCTGGCCGTTTCGAAGAAGGGCGACTTGGCGATGCTTCAAGCGCTACGCCAACACCCGGCCCTGATCGAACATGCGATCGGTCGGCTGGTGCAGGGGTCCATCGCCGGTCAACCGCTGCGAACCCTTGCTGAGGGCGTGAGTGCGGCGGATTGGGAACCCACAGGAGAGCGCCTGGCGGTGGTTCGCAGAGTAGATGGGCGAGATCGTGTGGAGTTCCCGATCGGTCGTTTGCTGGAGGAGCGTCCGGGCTGGATCTCCGACCTTCGCTTCGATCCGGAAGGCCGCTATCTCGCCTTTTTGGATCATCCGCGCAGAGATGAGGAGGGCGGCACGGTCGTGCTTCTGGATGTGAAGTCAGGCCAGAGGCGAACCTTGGGCGAGAACTGGGGCAGTGCGAGAGGCCTCGCATGGGGGCCGGATGGGCGGGAAGTGTGGTTCACGGCGGGCCGACTCGGTGAGCCGCGGGCTCTGTACGCCCTCTCGCTCAGCGGTAAGCTCCGGTTCGTATATGCGGCACCCCGAGATCTGACGCTGCACGATATTTCGCCCCGAGGTGCGGTGCTCCTTTCGCAGGGAGAGAAATCCGGTGGAGCTCTAGGAAAGCCCCCGGAGGGGATCCCTCGCATGCTGGACCTCGACCGTTTGAGCCGAGTGGAAGCCCTTTCCGAAGACGGGAATTGGCTTCTCTTCTCCACCTTCGCGGAGTCCTATGCCCAGGGTCGGCCGCTCTTCCTGCAGGATTTGAGAACCGGCTCATCGAAGGCCTTCGGAGTCGGTAGTTTTCCTGCGGTCTCTCCAGAAGGAGATCGCATCGTTTCGGCTCGCGAAGCGGGAGGCCGTTGGCGTTTCACGGTGTTCCTCCGTGAAGACGGGAGCCCGAAGGTGCTTTCATCCGATGAGTTCACTGCTGTGTATGGGGTGTGCTGGCACCCGGACGGTCACACCCTATTGATTTGTGGCACGGTGGGAGGCGAGTCGCCGCGAATCTGGCGCATGAGTTTGGATACGCCGGGCGTCCAACCGATTTCTCCAGAGGGGATCGATCCAGAACGCCCCTTTCGCATCTCGCCCGATGGTCGATGCCTGATCGCGGCAATGGGCCCAGTCGTCTATCGATTCGACCTTCAAGATGGGGCTGTGTTACCCCAACCACTCCCGGCGGTGGACCTTACGGACCGGATCCTCGGGTTTGAGGATCCGGATCATCTCCTCCTTGCCGCAGGCCAGGCCCTGCCGGTGCAAGTGACCGATTTCGCTCTGGCCACGGGCAAGCGACGCCCGGCCTTCCTCATTCCTGCGCTCGGCCACGAGGGCGGTCTGCTGGACCGCGCCTTCCAGTCCGCGCAGGGAGGGAAGGCGTACGCGGGAAGCTACGCAGAAATCCAGACCTACCTCTTTTGCGTGGAGGGCCTGAAGTAGGTTCTTTCGACGTCAGGATGCGAGCTTGGTCGTGTCCTGATCCCGGCGCTTCTCCATCTGCATGAGGAAGGAGAGGACGGCCTGCACGTCCACGGTCGCGCTCTTGCCGGTCCATGGAGCGGCGGGCGTGAAGAGGGCGAGCATGTCCTCGGGGCAGCCCACGCGCTCATAGATCACTTCGATGCTCTTGGCGAGGGCTGCGGGCGTCAGCTCCATGGCGAGCGCGTCCTTGAGCAGAGCTAGGCGCCAGCGATCCTGGGCGCGGATCCAGCGCATATTGCCGGGGCGGGGCGTCTTGCCGGTGGCCTCGGCGCAGGCGCGCCAGAGGTGCGCCTCGAAATCGAGCATGGCGAGCCCTTCAAGGGTGGTCATCGCCTCCACGGCCTCCCCCTGTAGGCCTTGCTCCTTGGACCAGGTCTGGATATCCAGTGGTTCGAGGAAGCTAAAGTCGTAGCCCACCAGGAGGTCATCCCAGGTGGGGGGCTCAGGGTTGAATCGCTTGAACACGTAGAGCAGGTGGCTTTGCATGGGACACCTCAAGCGTTAAGCATCGGTTTCGGGCATGAAGGGCCCGTGACGGGCGTGGAACGCCTTCACAACAATTCACGCCATTTCATGGAACGGGCTCTTGTTCTACCTGGGGTAGCGACGACCTTCCCAGGGACTCATCCCTTCCACCCTGCGAAGCCGCTATGGCTGGCTTCGCCCTGCATCGAGGTGCGCATGCGCAGATCTCTGCCTTTAGCCTTCGTCTGTCTATCGCTCGCGGCCGGTTCTCCCGGCACGCTGCGGTTCGGCGCAGTACCCAGCGGGAGCGATGCCAAGCCCGTGCTGCTCTTCCTCCACGGCTGGAACAGCTCCTCGGATGTGTGGAGCGTCGGCAATGACATGGAGGCCAAGGCCACCGCCGCGGGCTACCGCACGGCCTTCCTCGACACCTACAACGATCAAACGATGTGGACGAACGCGCCGCTTATCGCCACTGCGGCGAACCAGATCCAGGCCCGCTTCCCCGGCGCCGGGCTGGTGCTGATCGCCCACAGCAAGGGTGGCGTGGACGCCCAGACAGCCCTCGTCTACTCCGGCGTGAAGGCCGAGGCGCTCTACACCCTTGGCACACCCCATCGCGGCACGCCTCTGGCGGATCTGGCCTGGAGCGGCGGCGCGGGCTGGCTGGCCGCACTGATTGGCATGAAGAACGAAGGCAACCGCGTGCTGCAGACGGGCTACATGGCCTCCTTCCGCGCGACGACGGATGCGAAACCCGAATCCCGCACCACACCCCTCTTCACCGCGAGCGGTACCAAGGCTGGACCCTTCTTCAGTGCGTATTGGTGGGGCGGCATCGCCATCGGCCGCACGAGTGATGGCGTGGTGCCCCTCGATAGCAGCGAATTGCCCTATCAGGCGGGCCACCTCTACACCCAATCCTGGAATCACGGGGACCTTCCCAATGGCACGAAGAGCTGGCCCTACATCGGCGCTTCGCTGGCGGGCCACAGCTTCATCGTGCCTTTCCGCGCAGAGCAGGACGCGCCGGATCACGTGTTGGCCCTGGATCGCCTCCATCGAGGAGGGCGCATCGAGCGGAGCTTCGCAGAGTTCACCTTCCCTGTGGATGCGGGCCACCCCGTGGTGGAGCTCATGCTTCATAGCGCGGGGACGATGCAGCAGGCGATCGTCCTCTCGCCGCGGGGACATGTGGTGCACCTGCGTTCCGCCGGGCTGGACCAACACGTTCTTCTCGGTGCTCAGATGAGCTCAGGCTACTTACTGGCGCCCGAATCGGGGCTTTACCGCGTGCGATTGTTGGCCCGGAAGGATCACGATGCTTACTTCTTCACCGCGCGATTCCCTACAGAGGCGACGAAGGGACTGGCGCACTCAGAAGTGAAAGCCCTTCGCGAGAGTAGAGGCTTGGCCTTGTTGCGAGGAGAAGTCACTCATGCGGAAGTGAGCTTCGATACGCGGCGCATCGCACCTCCGGCGCGCACCTTCGGCCCTGCCGAGCCAGTGGTGCTGAATCACACTACTACGCTCACCTGGCCGGGTGGACGGGAGCGCACGGTGATCTGGAGCGAAGCCGAGTAGCTAGGCCAGCAAATGCAGCGCGAGCAGGGCGGCCACGCGGGCGCTCTGCTCCGCGCCTGGCAGGGTGGGGGCGAGCTCCATGAGATCCGCGCCGACCCACGCATCGCCCCAGCGGTGGACGCTGCGGAGCAGGGGAATGAGCTCGTGCACGGTGAGGCCGCCGGGCACGGGCTCCGCCACTGCGGGCGCGAATGCGGGATCGAGGGCGTCGAGATCCACGCTCACGTAGGCGGGGCCTTGGCCCACGCGGGCGAGTTCGCCCTGCAGCTGGGTGGCGAGACGGGGGTCGCGGAGATCGTAAGGGGTCCACATGCGCACGCCGACATCGGCGAGGAAGGTTAGCTCTTCGCCTTCAAAGCGCGGCGCGCGAAGCCCCAGCTGCACGATGCGCTTGGGATCCAGCAGGCCCTCTTCGATGGCGTTCCGCACCCAGGTGCCGTGATGGTAGGTGCTGCCCCACATCTCGCCATGGCCAGCATCGGGATGGGCGTCGACGTGAAGCAGACCCAAGGGGCCGTGCTTTCGCGCATGAGCGCGGAGCGCACCGAGGGTCATGAGGTGGTCGCCGCCGAGCATGAGCGTGCGTGCGCCACAAGTTGCCCAAGCGCCGATGGTGCCTTCGACGGCGGCGAGGGCCTCATCGATGGAGAAGGGGCGCGTGGGAATGTTGCCGCCGTCCACCCAATCGATGGCCGCGTAGCCGCGGGGCTCGCCAAAGCCCTCCATATCGCCGTGGCCCTGAAGGCGCAGCGGCATGGGCAATCGGCCGAGGCCCATGGAGGCGCTACGCAGGGCCCAGGGGCCGAGACGCGCGCCGGGACGGTTGAGCACGCCGCCGTCGAAGGGAGCGCCAAGCACCACGCCGGGCACGCGGGAGGGCTCCACCTGGAGGGGAAGACCTAGAAAGGGAGTGAGGCCTGAGCGCAGGCCTTCCATCAAAGCTTCGGCAATCATGCTTCTCTCGGGGAAAGGGCTTCGGTAACGCCATCCACCCAGGCTTCGGGGGAGCTGAAGTCGCCGGGCCACATGGGCTTCCGGGCATCGACCTGCACCGGCGTGCGCGTGGCGAAGAGGGTGCGGAGGTGGGGCACCAGCGTGTCATCGCCGGTCCAGGGATAGTGGGGCGCCGAGCTGTCGAGGCGGATGGGCTGCAGTGGAATGCCCAGCTCCCATGCGGCTTTCAGACCGCCGGGATTCAGGGGCGCTAATCCTTCGCCCCGGGTCGTCGTGCCCTCCGGGAAAAGCAGCATGGGACGGCCCGCGCGCAGATCGGAGGCGAAGGCCGCGAGCGCGGCCGCGCGGCTATCCGCGTCGGAGCGCTCCACGAAGCGCAGGCCCGCCTTCTTCGCCCAGGGGCCGATGACGGGATAGCGGCTCACATCGGCTTTGGCGATGGTGCCCATGGGACGCAGGCTCATCAGCACGATGGGATCCACCCAGGAGAGGTGGTTGGAGACCCAGAGCGGCATGTCCATGCGCAGCTGGCCGGTGACTTCCCGTTCGATGCCGAGGGCCGGCAGCATGCGTTTGGCCCAGATGTGGATGCCTTCGGAGGGTTTGAATCCAAGCGCCAGGCGGGGAAGCAACAAGGTAGTCGGAGCGACGACGCCCGCCCAGGCCAATGCGGTCATCAGCTCACCAACTTCAGACGCGTGTAGCGAGCGCGGACCTTCTCCAGGTCTTCCTTATCGATGACCGACCAGAGGCGCGTGTCGCCCTTCTGGTAGTAGTCCTGCACCTCGGCGATGACGCGGGCCCCGAGGGCCACGTGCACGCTGCGGGCATCGTCGTTATCCGGCTCCACGAGGAAGCGGCACTGCTCCATTTCCGCATCGATGAGCTTCTTCACCATGGCGCGGATGAGCAGGTAATTGACGCGGCCCTTCTGGTAGTCGGGATGCACGGCCAGCGTGGCGCAGTAGGCCGTCTTTTCTTTGGGGAAGTTCAGCACGTAGCCCACGGGCCGCTCGCCGTCGAAGGCGATGAAGCACCACTCCGGGTACATCTCTGTGCAGAGGCGCAGATAGTAGGGGCAGAGCTGCCCGGTGGCGTCCTCGCCCCAGATTTCCGTTTCTAAACGCTTGAGGTGCCAAAAATCGGCGCTCTCCAGCGCCCGTACGGAGTAACGGGAGCCTTCAGTAGTGGGGGGCAGGGTCTCAAGCGTCATGAGGCACCTCGTGGGTACGTCATAAGAATCCGACCGGGAGGTAACGCCCGTAGTCCGGATCGCGCAAAAGGGCGCTGCTTTGCGGTGACGGGATTGTTACAGCATCCCCAGGCCCGCTTCCCGCCAAAGGCTCGGGTAGCTTCGCGGTTCCACGCGGGAAGCATCTAACGCCAGATGTTCCATGGCGGCCTTGATGGCCTGGGCATCGCCTTCCAATTCGAGGAAGCACCCGAAGGGCGTCTGATCGAGACAGGCCTCGAGTTCGGCGCGCACCCAGACTTCTCGGGTCTTCTCCATCCGCAGCACCGGCGCATAGCCCAAGGCGGAGAGGATGGCCTCGAAGGCGTCGAGGTCCGCCACACCGGTTTCGTGCTCGGGTCGGATTTTGAGGAGAGCATCAGGCACCTTCGGGCCCTTGAAGGTGGCGGTGCATGCTCCGGCATAACGCCGGGTGCGCAGGGCGCTGCTTCGCTGGAGTAATTCTCCTCCCCGATCCCAGAGCGTGCTTTGTTCCAAGGCGGGCCCTTGCCGCAGCTGGAATCCCAGGGCCTCGAGAAGAGGACGAAGGGCCTCGGCGGTGGGGATCCGCAGCTTCACTTCGGTTTCTATGCTTTGACGATGCTTCATCGGGGATGTCTCATGGAGCCGTGCCCCCCCAACGGTACCTCATCGCCACCTTGTTCATCGCCGGCATGCTTGCGCTGGTGATGGTGGTGCGTGCGCCCAAAGCGGAAAGCCCTTCGGCGCCGGCGGAAGTCACCACGATGGCCGCGGCTGGCGGCTTCGAGCAGATCACGGATCTGCGCTTGGAGGACGGCTGGTCGCCGCGCTTCATGGGCGCTCAGGATCCCGATCAGGGGCTGCCCTGGCCCTTTGAAGGCGGCTTTGGATTGCCCTGGGAGCCCGCCTCTCCCTACCTCGCCGACCAGGGCCTGGCCCTCAACGGCCCTTCCGGCCGCAGCGAAGTGGCGCTGTGGCGCGGGCTGGAATGGCGGCATTGGCGCTTCGATGCGCCGCTCACCAGTGTGCGGCTACGAGGCAACCGCCTTCTGGTGACCCTGCGCCTTGCGCCCAAACGGTTTGAAACGCGACTGCTGGAAGTACCCGAAGGACGAGTGATCTGGTCCGCTCAGAGCGGTCCCTGGAGCCGATTCAGCTGGGATGGCAAGGGGGTGCTTCTCGGTCTGCTGGAGATCGATCCCAAAGAGCCCAAGCTGCAGCGGCTGCTATTGAGCACGCTTCCTTTGGACGCTGAGCCCGGGGAAGCCACCCTTGCACCGTGGAATGAGGAAGGATTACCTCCCGCACCCAAAGGTTGGCCCGTGATCCCCGAGCGACTCACCGATGAGCAGAGAGATCTTCCAGGGGATCGGCTGCTGGTGCCCTGGGGCTTCGGGGGAACGCTGTCCTTCGTGCGCAGGGATCGCCTGTGGTGGTCGGCGGGGGGGCGGTGGGCCCTCTGGCGGCTGCTTGACGGTGCTTGGCATCGGGAAGCCGAAGGCGAAGGGATCCTCATGCCCCACCCCCCCCAAGGGATGGGATTGGTGCGTCATGAGGGCGAGGAGGCCAAGCGCTTTTTTTCACCCCTTGATGCGGCGGATTTTCGACCCGTGGAGGAAGGGGTGGAACCCTGGCCTGGGCATGACAGCGCTTGGGCGTGGATGGAGGAAGGTGGGCTGACCACCTGGGATCTCCGGTGGGGCCGCCTTCCGGGGGACCTCGGTGTCGGGCGGCAAAGACCCCTTGTGCTGCAAGCCTTCCGACCGGATTGGATCGCGGCCAAGGGGCTGCGCCAATCGGTCAAAGGCTGGCTTCCCGCGGGCCCCGAAGTGGCGCTGCGGGAGCTTTCAGGCGTGGCTTGGTGTTGGGTGGGAGATCGGGTTTTTCTGGTGCGGCTCACCGAGACGCCCCGGCTCCGAAGGCTCCACAAGCTCCTTCCGAATTAACCCGACTTCATGCCTTCGCTGGGAGCCGCCGATGGATTCTGTTAGCGTAAGCCGAAGTTCCTGAACCCCTTCGAGGTCTCCATGCCGCGATTGCTCCTGGTGGACGACAATCCAAGTATCCATCGGATTGCTGAGTCCCTGCTCGCGCCCACGGCCATTGAGCTCGTGTGCGTCGATTCCGCTGCCGAGGCTTTGGAGCGCATCCAAAGCGGCGAGCGGTTCGACGTGGCGATGGTGGATACGGCCATGCCTGGCATGGATGGTTGGACCTTGGTGGAGCGACTCCGCGGCCTCGAAGCCACGGCCCGCATGCCCATTGCCCTCATGGCTGGCGTGCTTGATCCCGTGGATCCTCAAAAGCTGGAGCGCGCGCCCATTCAGGGCTTTTTGAAGAAGCCCATTGAGCTGCGCGAATTGGCGGATCGCGTGAACACCCTCATGGCCACACCGGTGGGCGCGAGCGCGCCTGTCGCTGTGCTGGAGCCTTTGGCCACGCAGCCCATCAGCCGCGAAGAGGCCCAGGCGGCCATCGCGGCCTTTCCGGATTTCACGCCCACCATCCAGCTGCCGGATGAAGGCGAAGAGGATCTGCTCATTCTCACGGCCGCAGATCTCCTCCCGGTTCCCGAAGCAGCGCCCGTGGCTGCGGCGGCTGTGCTGCCCGAGCCCACGGATCTTGAGCTGGAAGAGCTCGATCTGGAAGGCCTTCAGGGGCTATCGGCGGAGGTGGCTGAACCCGCGCACCATGAGCCTGTGCATGCGTTTGCCGCGGAGCCCACCCGCGAAACGCCACCCATGCCCGAGTTGGAAACCCTCGGCTCCGACGAGCTTGCCAGCTTGCTCGAAGCGGATCTGGGCCCTTCTGATCTGACGCTCACGCCCATGCATGAGCCCGTGGTGGAAGCGCCCGCGGCCTTCGAGTTGCCAGAGCTGGAGCCTGTTCACTTCGAATTGGATGAGCCCGAACCTCTGGCTGCCGGCGGATTCGAGCTCCCGCCCGTGGGTGCGCCCATGATGGGCCACACGGAACCCAGCCTTCCCGAGATGCCCTTGGCTGAGTCGCGCGAAGAGCTGCACCTGCCCGAACCGCATGTGGCTACGCCTATCGCTTCGCTGGCACCTGCCGCTCCCGTAGTGCCAGAGCCCGCGCCCGTCGCGGCGGCTCCTGCCGCGCCAGTGGCCGCTGTCGCTGCTCCTGTGGGTGGAGACGCAGCATCCACTCAAGCGCTGGTTCAAGCGTTGTTGGCGGATCCACAAGCCATGGCCGAACTCACCAAAGCCTTGGTGTCCCAGATGGGGCAAGATCAGCTGAAGGCCATCGCCTGGGAAGTACTGCCCGACCTCGCCAAGAAGCTTTCGTGAACGGATTGCAATGATCACCGGCTACAACACCGACGTCCGTCACGGCAACCGCGTCTTCCATGTCCAAACGGAGGACAAGGGGCGCGGCAATCCCAAGATCGAAACGCTGATCTATGTCGGCGGCGAGATCCTCGACTCCTTCCGCTCCTCCTACGACGATCTGCTCGCCGAAGGCAGCATGAAGGAGGACGTGCTCCAGTCCCGCATGGACGAGCAGCACAAGACCATCATCCGCGATATCAAGAACGGCAAGTACGATCCCACTCCTCCAGACCTGCTCGAACAGCAGGCCTTCGGCGGACGCCCGCTCGATCAGGCCATCCTCGAATACCTCCAGCAGGAAGGGGATGTGGACACCCTGGAGCTCGTGCTGGATCAGCCTCTGCAGCCCACCTTCGGACAAGGGTTCAAAGTCCAGATCCGCGCGCGGCTTTGCAATTCCCAACAGCCAGTGGCGGGCGCCGAAGTCACGGTAAAGCTCGTGAGCAGCCTCAAGAAGGCGGTGCCGCTGGCGACGGGCACCACGGACGCCGAAGGCCGCTATTCCGCCGAAGTGCCTCTGCCCCCCAGCCAGCCCGGTCAGTGCGCCGTGGTGGTGGGCTGCCTCTCGGATCGCGGATTTGACGAAGTGAAGGCGATGATCCGGGGCAATTGAAGAGGGAGCCTTTTCGCGCGCCCTTTTCATTAAGCTGGTGGGATGGGTAAGCCGCGCATTCTCCTTCTCCACACCGGCGGCACGCTGGGGATGACGCCGCAGGGATCACCCACAGGCCTGGCCCCCGGCCCCTTTCTCGATCGCTTGCTGGAGCGAGTGCCGGAGCTACGGGATCTTGCCGAGCTAAAGCTCGAAGTGCCGTACAACTGCGATAGCGCGGCGGCTGAGCCGGAGCAGGTTTTGGAGCTGTCCCGCGAAATCCGAAGGCTGGGTTCGGATTGCGCCGGTGTGGTGGTGGTGCACGGTACGGATACGCTGGCTTTCACGGGCTCTGCGCTGGGATTCCTGCTTTCGGATTTCGGGAAGCCCGTAGTGCTCACGGGCAGCCAACGTCCCCTCGCCTTCGTGCGCAGCGATGCCCGAGCCAACCTCATCAACGCGGTGGATCTGGCGACGCGAGGGGTGGCGGAGGTGGGCATCTGCTTCGGCACGTCTTGGCTCCGTGGCGTGGCGACGGAAAAGGCTAGCGTGCATGCCTATCAAGCCTTCGAGAGCCCCAATCTGCCGCCGTTGGCGGAGATCGGCGCGGATCTCCGATTGCACGCCGAAGCCGGCCGTTTCGAGCGGCGCTTGCCCGAAGGTCTTGGTAGCCGTCTGGAAATGGATATTCATGTGATAACGCCCCATCCCGGCATGCCTTGGCGCCCGGCTCCCCAAGGCGTGAAGGCGGTGCTCATCCAGGCCTATGGCGCGGGCAATCTGCCTATGGGACGAGAGGACCTTCAGGCCTTCCTCAGGGATGCAGCGGAGCGTCGGCTTCCCGTGGTGGTCACCACTCAATGCCGGGAGGGCCGCGTCGATCTGGCCGCCTACGAGCTGGGGCGCCAGCTGGAAAGCGCCGGAGCCATCCCCGCAGGTCTGCACACCCGTTGGGCCGCCCTGGCCAAGCTGGGCCTGATTCTGGGCGCTGGAAGGGGTCTTGAGGATGTGCGTGAAGCTTTCCAGATCTCCTGGGCCGGAGAACCGCTTCCGACAGAGGCATGGCCTCATACGTGATTCTGGTTCCAGATCGCCCCTTCATTGGCCACACGAGGAGCGATTTGCCTCGAGACACAACAAAACAAATTGGAAGTCAAACGAAATGCATGTGAACTCAATTGAAGGGTGGCTCAGTGTTGCAAGTGCAAAAAACAGTGAGCAAACTTTGAAAAGCACCCAGACACACTACGCCTTTTTGGAGCCAATGCGATTTTTCGCAGTGGCGAACGCAACTTGACTCTCCTTATAGAGTCGGTGACACTCGATGCCTGCCACCCCTGGTGCCAAGTTCTTTGTAGAAGTTCCCGGTTTTGACACCACAGCCTTGGGACTTCTCTTTCTTTCCTGCAATATCGGGACGTCCATTTGGCCGTCCTGGTTGCCCTCATCCTTTGGAGGATTTTCATGAACATCACAACCAGGCTCAAAGGCCTTGGTGCCATGGCTCTCCTGAGTGTGGCTTCGCTGCACGCTCAAGATGCAGGCTTTGGGGTCGACCTCAAGCTGAGGACTTCTTATGCTTCTGAAACCAAGGACAAGCTCAATAACTCTGCATTTGGTTTGGGATTGAACCTCCATAATACTTTCAGCTGGGGCACCCTTAACGCCGAGATCGGTTACTTCTATAATGCTGGTCGTCAGTACCGCGCGGATTTGCTCTCTCCTGGCGCGGGCGCGCCCGCGGCGGATCCTACGATCTCGGTCGATAGCCGCAAGAACAGCCTGGAGCAATTGAACCTGCGCCTGAGCTACGAGCGCGAGTTCGTGAAGGATTGGTCCTGGCAGGCCGGATTCACGATCGGCAATTCGAAGTTCCGCCAGGAGTACATCGCCGATGTCGCAGATCCCGGCTTCACCACGTATGAAGACACCTATAATGGCACTCCCACCAAGAGCAAGATCTCGGTCAGTCCATTTGCTGGGGTGAGCTACAGGATCAACCCAGATTCTTCGTTTGAGCTGAATCTGATTTCAGTGTCTTACACCGCGATCGATTTCCAGCACCACCCTGGTTCCGCGATCGTCGGTGGCAGCACCACAAGGCCTGGCGACCATCTGCTCTACCAGGGGGACTCATATGCAGAGTCCAAGCGCAACACGCTCCGTCTGGAGCTGGGTTACGCTTTCCGCTTCTAAATTGGACCTGACCTAGCGATCGAACTTCTTGAGGAGAATGAATCACATGTTCCGACCGAAACTGATTCTCGGCGGGTCCAGCCTGGCCATGGTGCTTGCTTCGGGCACCTTGCTTTCGGCTCAGGCCACGAGTGGCACCCTTTCGGGTGTCGTGAAGGATGACAAAGGCGCTCCTGTTTCTGGCGCTACCGTCACACTCAGCAGCCCTGCGCTCTTCGCGCCCCGCGTTGCTCAGACGAATGAAAAAGGTGAGTGGCGTTCGTCCCTGCTCCCCGTAGGCAATTACAAGGTTGTGGCCGTCAAGAACGGTTATGTCACTTCCAGTGCCGAAGACGTCCGTGTGGGCTTGGGTGCCGTGATTCACCAGGACCTCGTGCTGAAGTCCGTAGCGGCTTCTCAGGCCACGGTGGTCGTCGTGGCAACCGCTGCCACGGTGGATAAGAGCGACACCAAGTCCTCCACCAACTACTCGGCTGAGCAGCTGCAGGCCCTCCCTGGGGTTGACCGTAGCTTCGCCGGCTCGGCCGATTTGGCCCCCGGTCTCGTGACTGGCGTGAACGGCTCCTTTAGCGTTCGTGGTGGCGCCACCCAGAACACCCTCTACACCGTCAACGGTAGCTCCGTAAAAGATGACTACCAGGGCGATCTGACGGGCACCTTCGTTATCGAAGACAACATCGAAGATACGCAGGTGATCCTGTCCCCCCTGAACGCGCGCAATGGCCGCGCGCTCGGTGGCGCCGTCAACGTGGTCACTAAATCCGGTGGTAACGACTTCAAGGGTTCCATCCGTGCCTCCATTGGTCGCGATGCCTGGGGCGCCTTCGGCGGCTCCCATCTGTACACCTCGGCGAATGGAACCAATGACGATCTGAACCGCTCATTCCAGGTGACCCTCTCGGGTCCCATCTGGAAGGACAAGGTCTGGTTCTCTTTGGGCACCATTCTGACCCCGGTGTCCTCCACCCAGTTCACGATCGCTCCGGGCTACAACCCTCTCTCGACGCGTCCGATCAGGACTGGCATCGTCGCCGTGGATAATGCCACGGGGACCGCGCCTGCCGGGTACGTGTGGGGTGCCTCGAACACCTCGCCTGGTCTCGACATCAATGCTAATTACAACCGTCAACGTGACGACAAGTACTACGAGGGTAAGCTCACTGGCGCCATCAGCGCGGATCACACCGTGGCGCTGAGCTACAGTAAGCGCGACACGACCCTCGGGCCTCGCAATCCTTTTGGCGATGGCGGCACCACCGTTTCACGTCTGGCCGCCTTGGGTCAGCAAAAGGAAGAGCAGAAGGTGCTCGGTCTTGAGTACCGCGGCGTGTTGTCCTCCAGCCTCTTTATCGAGGCCCGTTACAATAAGGTGGACACCTTCGCTCAGTTCCCGACGGGCGATCCGAAGTTCGGCACTGGTGAGGGCCTTATCGTGTATTCCGGCCGTGCTGGCGGTGCAGCGGGTAGCCGACAGGGCCTCACCCAGCCCTTCGGCCAGGGCATTACGCCCACGCCCGATGCGCGTAATAACCGCAGCGGAAATGTGAATCTGAAGTGGTACGCCGACCTCATGGGCAGCCAGCACGAATTCGATTTCGGCTACGACTACTACGAGGCGGTGCGCGGTACCTCTCGGTCCTCGGGTCTGCAGAATGAGTTCTTCCGTGTCGGCGGCATGTACTTCAACCCCACGACCTCTGATTACCTCTTCCCGGTGATCAACTGGATGGGCGCGGGCGTTAACGGACAGGACGCAACCGGTCTCCGCGGTCCCGCTCCGAGCATGGTAAAGAACCTCGGCCACGATGGCACGACCAAAAACCGCATGGATGCGCTCTATGTGAACGATCAGTGGACGGTAAATACCCACTGGAACGTGATGCTTGGTGTTCGCACCGAACGCCACAAGGTGGTCGATACCACTGGCGCCGAGCTGGCCCATGCCACCGACATGAGCCCCCGGCTCCAGGTCCGCTACGATCTGAATGGGGATTCCAAACACCTCTTCACCGCCACGGCCGCCCGCTTCTACGGCGACTTCACCATTGGTTTCACGGATGCCTTCGTCTCTAAGGCCGATTCGACCTTCATCAATGCGGGTTGGAGCGCCAATGCGGCGAATCCCGGTGCCGGCACGGTTGGCAGCGATGTGAATTTCGTGAACTACGCCACGCTGACCAACCCGGCGAACTACCAGAGGGTGTTCGACTACGGCGATTCCAGCAAGAACAACATCGTGGATGGGAGCCTCAAGTCTCCCAATCTCGATGAGTTCACCATTGGCTACAAGCGCTCTTACGACAACGGCTCCAATGTGTCCCTCACCTACGTGCACCGCACCTGGAAGAACGACTGGGCCTTTAGCCAGGACTATCTTCGTTCTGAGTGGGTTACGCTGCACGACCCCTCAGGGCAAGGGAACCCTGATAAGTACACGCAGACGACCCATATCTTCAATTCCAGTGTCCTGAAGCGTGAATACAACGGCCTTGAGTTCGACTTCAAGGGCAAGATCTCCAGCACCTGGACCTGGGGTGGCAACTACACCTATAGCCGCTTGGTGGGTAACTCGAACGGTGGCGATCAGCCTGCGGGCGGCCAGACTTTCCGCGATAACACGCCGAACTCCGTCGGTCCCCACTACCAGACTGTCCAGTTGAGCGCCATTGGCCGGACCATGGACGATTACGCACCCACGGGTCCACTGGCCAATAACCAGAGCCACCGCGCGCGCCTCTACGCGACGGCGGAACAGCCGCTCGGTCAGGGCAAGATCACTTACTCCTGGTTGATCCGCTACGATTCTGGCAATACCTGGTCTGCGTCCAACGCCGCTCCCCTGCAAATGCCGACCTATGTGTCTGGTGTTGGCGAGCCTCCCCCGCCGCCAAAGCCGGCGACGTACACGCAGTTCTACGGAGGCCGTGGGCAGTACAGCTTTAACGATACCTACCAGGTGGATTTCCGACTGGCCTACGATGTGCCCCTGGGCATCAGCTCTGTGCATCTGTTCGGCGACCTGCAGATCAATAACCTCTTCAACACCCAAATGCAGTCCACTTGGAACACCTCTTTCGCGCCCAGCCCTGTCGGCCAGAATCAGTTGTTCGTGAATGATGCTTCGCCCACCGGCTTCGGTACCAACGAACCGAACCAAGGCGTCGGGCACTACATTGGCGCCCGCAGTGCTGCATTCAGCATTGGTCTGAAGTTCTAACGGGATCGGGAGACTCAATGACTATGAAATCCTTCCTTCGCAGCGCCTCCCTGGGTCTGGTGCTGAGCGGTCTTGCGCTTTCCGCCCAGGACGCACCAAAGCCTTTCGCTGTGGGTGTCCATATGGTTTCGGGCCTCACGGCCCTCAAAGATGTCACTGGCAACAATGCTGGTGCTGTCGTGGACTTCTCTTATACGGGGATGCTCGCCAAGTCGAATGTGCCTTTTCGTGCTGGTCTGGCCTACAACACCTTCCCTGGTAAGACCGACGATTTCCAGGTAAAGGAATCCCTGACGGCCTTCCAGCTGTTTGGTGACATCGTGATTAAGACCGGAGTAGAGCATCTGGATTTGGTCACAGGCCTTTCTGTGAACAAATACCACTACAAGGTCGATTCCCCAGATGCTTCGGTACTTCAGGGCAGCACCTACGGGTACGGTAGCCAATCGGGTACCGTCAAGGGCCTGAAGTTCGGTGCTCGTTTTGGCGTGGCTTACGCGTTCACTTCCGCGTGGTCTGCTGAAGTGATGTTGCAAATCACGGAACTGGGTTCGAGTGATCGCTATCGGATGGATCCCTCGAGTCCGACCCGCGACATTTGGGATTCCAAAGCGAAGTTCTTTACTGGACCTCGTTCTGCAGGCATCAACCCCTCCTGGCTTCAGGTTGGCGCAAAGTACCACTTTTAGGCCGCTTTGTTGACGTGCTTTACTCAAGGCCCCGCGGTGTGCGGGGCCTTGCTTTCTTTATAGGAGTTCCTCAAATGCGAACACCCCTTTTATGGTTTTCCTTTGCCTTTTTGAGTGCGTCCGTTTTTGCGCAATCCCAAGTTAATCGGGTCTCCTCGAAAGAGATTCCCCTCGTTGCTAAAACGGTGCAGGTCATTGAACAGACAGAGGGCCTCGTCGCTGATCCAATGTTGGATGCCAAAGGCTCGAACCCCATGAATATGACATCGAAGAAGAATTCCGGTCGGGGTGAGATGGCTGTCGAAAGAGAATTTAAAGGGAATGATACTGGCCTGAAACTCTACCGCTTCGAAGTGGAACCTAACGAGAAAGTGGAAGTCAGCTTGGAATCGGATCACATGGATCGGCTAGGCATGCAGTGGGGTCTGATGAAGGGAGACGGTTACGTTCCTGCCAATTCGACCAAATCTCAAATAGACCGTCAAAACCATCTGCCACGACCTGTACGTACAAAGAAGTTGGTGTTCACGAATGAAGAATCCAAAGTCGTACCCCTTCTTCTCGTGGTCTACGGCGAGCATGGATATTCATACCGAATCCTCGTGCGACGTTAGACCTGCGCATGAGTTAGGAGAAACGCAAAGGGCCGCAAGCCTGCTCCTTCCTATGGGACTTGTTGTAAGTTCATCTAGTTAGTGTCCCTCTGTTCACCAGTGAACCATCTCTAGGCTAGACATGCTCGATCCCCAGCTTCTCCGCACCGACCTCGACGCCGTGGCTACCCGCTTGGGCGATCGGGGCTATCGCCTGGATACGGCCGAATTCCAGCGGCTGGAATCTGAGCGCCGCCGCGTCATTCAGGAAGCGGAGGTGCTCAAGGCCGAGCGCAATCGGGTGTCGGAGGAGGTGGGTCGCCTCAAGCGTGAGAAGCAGGATGCGTCGCACCTCATCGCGGCGCAGAAAGATGTGGGCGAAAAGCTGAAGGGTCTGGAGCAGGCCGAGCGGGATGCGGAAGCGGCCTTCAAGGCCTTCCTCGCATCCGTGCCCAACGTGCCCCACACCTCGGTGCCCGCGGGGAAGGATGAGCACGCCAATGTAGAGATCAAGCGCTGGGGCGCGCCGCGGGAGATCGCTGCTCCCAAGGACCACGTGGATCTCGCGACGGTCCTCGGCATTCTCGATCTCGATCGCGCGTCGAAGCTCAGCGGTGCTCGCTTCTCAGTACTGAAGGGCGCGGGTGCCCAGCTGGAGCGTGCACTCATCTCCTTCATGCTGGATCGCCAAACGGCTGCGGGCTACACGGAGGTGCTGCCGCCCTACCTCGTGAATGCAGACAGCCTCTACGGCACGGGGCAATTGCCGAAGTTTGAGCAGGATCTGTTCAAGCTGCCTCATGGCGAATCCTTCCTCTACCTCATCCCCACCGCCGAAGTGCCCGTCACCAACCTCTATCGCGACGAGGTGATGGAAGGGCTGCCCGTGCGCCATTGCGCCTTCACGCCCTGCTTCCGTTCCGAGGCGGGAAGCTATGGCCGCGATACGAAGGGCATCATCCGTCAGCATCAATTCCACAAGGTGGAGCTGGTGACCTTCACGACGCCGGATGCGGCGGAAGCGGAGCTGGAGCGTCTCACTGAAAACGCCGAAGCGATTCTTGAAGCGCTGGAGCTGCCCTACCGCCGTATGTTGCTCTGCACGGGCGACATGGGCTTCAGCAGCCAGAAGACCTACGATCTCGAAGTGTGGCTGCCCAGCCAGAACACCTACCGCGAGATCAGCTCCTGCAGTTGGTTCGGCGATTTCCAAGGGCGCCGAGCGAATATCAAATTCCGTCCCAGCGAGCCGAAGGCGAAGCTTCAGACCGTGCACACGCTCAACGGTTCGGGCCTCGCCGTGGGCCGCACCTGGGTGGCCATCATGGAGAACTATCAGCAGGCCGATGGCAGCGTGAAGGTGCCCAAGGTGCTGCAACCCTACCTCGGCGGGCTGGAAGTGATCCGATGATCATCCAGACCGCAGGCACTCGGCGGGTATGACGCAAGTGCTGCTCTCTGTGCGGGACTTGGGCCTGCGCCGAGGCGGAGCTTGGTCCCTGCGAGGGATCCACTTCGACGTAAAACCGGGCGAAGCCTGGGGCGTCGTGGGAGAGAGTGGCGCGGGTAAGAGCACTTTGTTGGATCTCGTACTCGGGTTACTGGAGCCCAGCGAAGGCGAAGTGCGGTTCGAAGAGGGGCCATGGTCCTCGCTAGCTGAAAAAGCGCGCCGCACGAAACGCCCTTTGATGCAGGCGGTGTTTCAGGATCCACATGCGAGCCTGCCACCCCACCGCACGGGCTGGGAGATTCTGCAGGAGCCGCTGGAGATCTGGAAGCGGGGCACGAAGGCCGAACGTCGCGAAGCCGCGGCTCGCATGGCCACACGCGTCAAGTTTCCAGAGGCTTCCCTCGATCAGCGTCCGGTCGCCTGGAGCGGGGGATTGGCCCAGCGCTTAGCGGTGGCCCGCGCGATGATGCTTTCGCCAAAACTGCTGGTGCTCGATGAACCCCTCAGCGCCCTCGATCCCACCTTGGCGGGGCATCTGCTGGAGCTGTTATTGGAATTGAAGGCCGAGGGCGTGTCGCTGCTCTTCGTGAGCCATGACTTGCCTGCGGTGCTGCAGCTCTGCGATCAGGTGCTCGTGCTCTACGGTGGCGAGTCCATGGACCAGGGCGAGTGCCACTCCCTGCTGATGTCACGGCGACATCCCTATGTGCGAGGTCTCATGGAGGCCGTGCCGGATCTTTCGCAGCGCCGCGCGCCGCTAAGGTGGGGCGCGGAACTTCTCCGTCCCAAGGTGGAGAGTGGCTGCCTACTGATGGATCGTTGCCCGCAGGCCAGCCCCGCATGCGAAAAGGCCCCGGATCGCTCCAGGGCCCTACGTTGCCATCATCCGCTCGGGTGAGCGCGGCGTTTATTCTTCGGTGCCCGCGCCGCCGATGCCGCTGAGGGACCGGAGCAGTTTTTCATCGACGAAGACACCGTTCAACCGGCCGTTCAGAGAGCTGAAGCCGCCGTGCTTCTGGCCTTCGACGAGGAGGGCGCGGCGCTCGGCATCGAAGCGCTTGGAAGAGACCTGAGCTTGGATTTCGTCCACAAGCTTGCGACGGGCTTCGAAGTCCATGGCGGCGGCAGGCGTGCGGGCCGTGATGCGCGCCGCCCAGAGGGTGCCTTCGGGTGTCCAGAGGGCGGGCGTGAGCTGGCCCACGGGCACTTCGAGCAGGGCCTTGCGGATTAGCGGATCATTGGCGCCGGCGATCTCGCGGGGCGCCTTGCCGGCTTCGGTGCGAGGAGTGCCGAGGGCGGCGAGGTTGCCGCTCTTCAGGCCTTCTTGCGCCTTGGCCATCAGGCGCTTGCGGGCCTCATCGCGCTGCCAGGCATCGAGCACGCGGGCGCGGATGTCCTTGAGGGGCGGCACGGCGACGGGCAGCTCCTGTTGCACACGCAGCAACCCGAACTGGTTGCCCAGCTGGATGATGGTGCCCACTTCGCCCACCTTGAGGCCGAAGGCCTCCTGCAGCAGGGCCTGACCACCTTCGATGCCGGGGATCTCGACGGATTCACGACGAAGGGGCCCGGTGGTGACGAGCTTGAGGTTGAGAGCTCGGGCGCCGTTGGAGAGGTCTCCGCCACCCGCGCGCTTCTTCAGGTCTTCCAGGCGCTCTTTGGCCTTTTGCTCAAAGCGGATCTGTTGAAGGTCGGCGGTGACGCGATCCTTCACCTGATCCAGGGTCATGAGGGCTTTGGGCTTGGCGTCTTCGAGTTTGATGAGGTGAATACCATAGCTCGTTTTCACGGGCTGGCTGATGTCGCCCACTTCGAGAGCGAAGGCTCCAGCGCTGAATTCAGGGAGCATCTTCTCTCGGGTGAACCAGCCGAGATCGCCTGCATTGCCTTTGGCGCTTGGGTCCTCGCTCAACTCTTCAGCGGTCTTGGCGAAATCGCGACCCTTCAGGAGCTCGGCGCGGAGCGCCTCGGCCTTCTTCATGGCGGCGGCCACTTCGGCAGGGGTCTTAGCGGCGAAGAGGATGTGGCGGGCCTTCACTTCGGCATCCGCGGGGCGAGCGTAGAGGCCCTTCTTCGTCTCGAAGGCGGACTTAAGCGTGGCGTCGTCGACCTTCAAATCCAAACTGCTACGGTCGGCCAGCGCGACTTGGATGACTCGGCGCGGGCCTTCCTGGAAGCGGGTGCCGGAGGCCTGGAGGTAGGCCTGCAGGGCGGCGTCGCCGGGATCGGCCACGTCCTTGGTCTCCACGGGGAGGCTCACCAGCTCTACGTCCACCTTGTCGGCTTGGAAGTGGTGCTCGGAATCCAGCCATGCGCCATCCACGGGAACTTCCATGGCGAGCTGGGTGCGCAGCTTGGTCTGCAGAAGGCCTTCCTTGACCTCGGTTTCCTTGCTTCGGAAGTATCCGCGGGCGCCTCCGGACATACGCGCGAAGACATCGAGGGCTTCGAGTTCGGGCAGCGGCTTGAGGTGCCCATCCGCGCCGAAGAACTGGGCGACGAGATCGGGGCGCATCTGCAATTCCCGGCGGACGGCGCCTTCAAGGGCAATGCGGGTCTCTTCGTCGCTCACCACCACGTGATGACGCTGGGCCATCTCTTCCATGACCTTGGCCTGAATCAGGGATTGGACGGCATAGCCCAGAAGCATATTGGGAGAGAATTGCCCTCTGCCTGAAAGCTTGGCATTTTCGGACATGTTCTTGGCCATGAGATAGGCATCGCGGTGGAGGATCTCCCGGCCGTAAACCCGCGCCAGCACTGTCTCTGAAGGGTTGCGGGCGCCGCTGGGGGCCAGGTAGGCCACCATCCCCAGAGTCACCACGAGCATGACCCCCATGACGGGCATTTGGTTGGATTTGAAGACAGAGCGGAAATGGCGAAGCATCCGGGGGTATCCTTCGAGCGAATCCCATAGATTAACAAAGCTTTGCCCATGCCTTAAACTGGAAGGTCGGGGGGCGCATGGCCGTTCGTCAAGTCATCACCTGGGGCGACCCCAGGCTCAAGAAGAATAGTTCGGATGTAGGCGAGTGGACGCCGGAGCTTGAGCAGCTCGTGGCAGACATGTTTGAAACCGCCATCGCCGAGGAGGGCGTGGGGCTGGCCGCGCCTCAGATCGGCATCAATTTGAATATCGCCGTCATCGATTGTTCCTGCGGGGAGGACCCTGCGCAGAAGATCGTGCTCATCAACCCCGAGATCGTTCGGGAAGAGGGTTCTCAAAAGGGCCCCGAAGGCTGCCTCTCCATCCCCGGGATCACGGAAGTGCTGGAACGGCCTCAGAAGGTCTGGATCAAGAACCGCAAGCCCGACGGCAGCTGGTACGAGCAGGAAGGCGAAGACCTCCTGGCCCGAGCCTTCTGCCACGAGATCGACCACCTGCGCGGCCGCCTCTTTGTCGAATACTTCGGGCCCGTGAAGAAGCAGGTGCTTCAGCGCCGCTACAACAAGAACCACCAGGCGAGCTAGGCATGGTGCGGGTGGCCTTCCTGGGCACCCCCGAGGTGGCCGTGCCGGCCCTGCGGGCCTTGGCCTCGGCGACCGCGGTGGACGCGGTCTTTTGCAATCCCGACCGGCCCGCGGGCCGCGGGCGAGTGTTGACGCCTCCCCCGGTGAAGGCAGCGGCTCTGGAGCTGGGCCTCGGCGTGCATCAGCCCGAGCGCTGGAAACTCCCGGAGACCCGCGCCCTGTGGGAATCCCTCCATATCGACCTCGCCATCGTGGTGGCCTACGGCCATATCCTCCCTTCCTGGATGCTCGACTCCCTGAAGCTCGGCGCGTGGAACCTCCACTTCAGCCTGCTGCCGCGCTGGCGGGGTGCGTCGCCGGTGAACTTCTCCATTTTGGAAGGGGATGCGGACACGGGCGTGAGCCTCATGGGCCTGGCGCCTGGCTTGGATGAAGGCCCCGTGCTCGCCCAGGTGAAGCGCCCGATCACCCTTGCAGATGATGCGGAATCGCTGCTGGCAGCCCTGGCCGAAGATGCCGCAGCCCTATTGGCGGCGCACTTGCCTTCGTTGCTGAATGGATCCGCCCGCCCCGTGCCGCAGTCGGGGGATTCCACCTATGCCCCGAAGCTCTCCAAGGACATGGCTCGCCTGGACTGTTCCAAGCCAGCGCTCCATCTGCATCGCCAAGTGCGGGCCCTCCAGCCCTGGCCCGCAGCGGAGTTGGGTCTTCAAGGCCAGATCCTTAAGGTCTTGTCCGTGGCCGGATTGCGGCCTTCTCATGAAGCGCCAGGCACGCTGCGATGGGATAAATCGGGCGCGTGGTTGACCGCCGGAGATGGGCAGGCGCTGGAGCTCACCCGTCTCCAGCGCGCCGGGAAACCTGTGCAACCCGCCCTCCAGTCCTTACAGCCCTTCGGGTCGACGGGTGAGGCGAAGATCCAACCCTAGGCTTGTTGGATTTTTTAACATTTCCTTCACAATTTTTAACGCACTCACAGAAGTGATCTTTTAATTTATTAAAAACAAACGCGTTAAAAAAACTGGCCATAAAGCGGCTTGAGGACGATCTTCCATCCCAGAGGATTCAGGGATCCGGAAGTCATTCCATGCTGACGGATTCTTCGCAGGTGTTTCCTCTCGCCTTTGTCCCTGGCCTTGCCGCCGGGGAGCAGGACTTTGGCGTTTGAGGACACCAGGCTTTTGCACCGCGATCTACGGGCATGGGAGGGTCGATGACCGCTTACATCGCTTTGGTCTATCCGAGGACGGATGGCGAGTTCCACATCGAGTTTCCGGATCTCCCGGGTTGTCTTGGTTCCGCCGCCAGTTTTTCTGAAGCCGAAAGCCGGGCCCAGCAGGCCTTGCTCGAATACCTCGATGGGCGCCTCAACGCGGGCCAACCATTGCCGCCGGCGAGATCGCTGGAGCAATTGGAATCCGAGGGGATCGAGCGGGATGCGCTTCCCCTCCTCGTGCTTGGACGAGGCGGGTCCCTCCACGTGGAGGCAAGCTAGGCGTTTTGGAAAGGCTGACTGCTAAGCGAGCCGCGCGGCCACATCCCGGTATTCGGGGTCCATTTCGGAGACGGTGCGGAACTCTTCCTGAGCGGCGGTGTTGTTTCCCATCTGCAGGTACATCTCCGCCAGGTCGTAGCGCAGGCCGATGCTGTCTTCGGGCGGGAAGCCGGGGGCGTTGATGCCCTCGAGGAGCCACTGCACGCCGCGGTCCAGATCGCCGCGCGCCTGCTCACAGATGGCGAGCATGGAGCAGCACTCCAGCGTGCGTTCGGGATCGCCCATGGCGATCTTGAACTCGTCGATGGCGGGATCGATGAGCATCATCTCCTTGTAGGCGATACCAAGGTTGTAGTGCGTGTCGTAGTCGTCGGACTTGACCTGCTGCTCCACACCCTGGCGGAAGGCGCCAAAGAGCTCTTCCACGCTCTGCACCTTCTCCACCACCTTGGTGGCGTCGTGCATCTCTTCGCCTTCGCCGCCATCCATGAGGGCGGTGCCGAGAACATCGGTGAGATCGAAGAAGCTGTTTTCGAAATCGTCACCGGCCTCGGCCTTTTCGACGTGACCGAGCTTCTTCAGCGCGGTCTCGGCGCGCTCGAGGCGAGAGAGCAGCTCGGGATGCTCGGGGAAGGACTTAAGCGCCGTCTGGATCTCGATCTTCGCTTCCTCAGGGCTGCCGTAATCCAGCTGGAAGTCGATATCGCCGAGGGTGCCTTCCAGCTCTTCCGCAAGGCCAGGATAGGCATCGGCCTCGGGCAGCACCGGCATGGGGATGGGCCGCGGAGTGACGGGGCCCGCGGTGATCGGTTTGCTGAGCGGAGGCAGCTCGAAGACTGGGGGCGTTGGCGGCAGTTCCGCGGCAAGCGGCATGGCCTCTTCCAGCGGAGGCAGGGGGGGCAGCTCGAAGGCCGGCGGCGCGGAGGGCAGGCCCGTCATCTGGAAATCGGGGCGAGCGCTGATGGGTGTGAGCCCTCCCGCGGGAGCGGAGGCCGCCTCTTCAACGGGAGGAGGCGCCTGTACGATGTCCGTGGCATCCATCCAATCCAGATCCGGCGGCATACCCAGCGCATCCCCGGATAGTGCCGTGGCGGGCGTCGGCATGGGAGGCAGCGGCGCCGTGGGCGGCATCTCGAAGCCGGGCATCGTTAGCCCCTCTTCTTCGATGAGCGGCGGCAGGCCGAAGTCCGCGGCGGCAGGCGCAGGCGCGGGGGGCAGCGGCGTGTAGGTTTCGCCCGGAAGGTCCAGCGGGATCAGCGCGTCAAAGGCTGGCGGCGCAGGTGCGGGCGGAGGAGGCGGCGCCATCGCGGCGGGCGCGGGCATGGGAATCGCCGCAGGCGGCGGGGCCAGCGAAGCCGGAGCCGCAATGGTCTTCGAAGCGTTGGGGTTGAAGTCCGGCAGCCCGTTCATGCGCCGGAGGAGGCGCGTGCTATTGGGGAAGAGGCTCTCGGCCTTATCCAGCACCTGCAGGGCCTGGTTCTTCTTCCCGATCTTCAGCAGCTGTTCGCCGCTCTGCATGTACTGCATCTGGGCCTTGCCCAGGAAGCCGGATTTGCGGTGGATATCGGCGATGGCATCGATCAGCGGGACGTTCGACGGATCGATCTCCAACGCCTTCTTGTAGGATTCCACCGCGCGGTCGCCGCTGCCGGTGCGGAGGAGCGCTTCCGCCTCCTTCGCGAGCTGCTCCACCTTCATGCGCTTGAGGGGATCCACTTCGGTGTAGCCGGTCTGTGTGCCCTCGCCAGATTCGGGCATCACCGTGCCGCCGAGATTGGGAGACGCGACGGCTGCAGGGGGAGTGGCCATCGTGACGGGGCCGGGCTGGGCGCCGAGCTGTGCGAGCTGGGTTTTCAAAGACGCCATCAGGGTGGCGTCGCGGCTCTGCTCCGCCAGAGAGTGGGCATGCTGCAGCGCGTTGATCTGCTCATCGCGCCGGCCGCTCTGGTGCGCGATCTCGGCCAGCAACGTCCAGACTTCGACCGAGAGGTTGTTCTGCAATCCGGTGCGGATGGTCTTGGTGACCGCATCGCCCGCGCCTCGCCGCGCGAGTTCGCGCGCGATGGGTTGGAAGAGACGGAGGCCCTCGTCGGCACGGCCATTCTGGGCGAGGCTGCGCAGCGCCTTCTCGCAGAGCGGGAGATTGCGCTCGGGGAGCTGGGCGATCTGCCCCAGCGCTTCGATGGCCCGATCGGAGTTACCCGCGCGGATTTCGATCTCCGCCAGCGCCTCCAGCAGCTCGGGACTACGGGCGTTGGAGTTGAGACCTTCGCGCAGATGGGCGGCGGCGCCGGAAAGATCGCCCTGGATCACGCAGAGGCGGCTCTGCGTGAGGAAGACCTGGGGCGTGGTGATCATGGTCTTCGCGCGTTCGAGAATCTGGTTGGCTTCCTGGTGCTTCTGCTCCAGGGCCAGCGCTTCGGCCACCTCGAGGTAGATAGCGGCGGCGCGATCCTTCATGCCCTCTTTGTTGTAGAGGTCGGCGAGGCGCGCCTTCATCTTCAGGTTCTTGGGATCGAGATCGACGACCTTCGTGAACTCTTCCAGGGCGCGCTTGATGAGGCCCTTCTTGGTGAAGTGTTCGGCCACCTGCATGTGGACCTTCACCGCGTCGTTCACCTTGTTCATCTGGCGGTAGAGGTCCGCCAGGCGCTGGGCCGCATCGATATCGTCGGGCGCGTTGCGGCAGACCTTCTGCATGATGGCGGCGGCGCGGGCATGGAAGCCGTCGCGCTCGTAGGCCATACCCAGGCGCTTGTGGATCTCGACGCCCTCTCCCACTCGGTTCAGCTGGATGTACAGGTCGCCGATGGTGTTGAGGGTGTTGTAGTCCTTGGGGTTGTCGTCGACCAGTTTGCGAAATTCGTCGATGGCCTTTTCGACCTTGCCCGAGGACAGGTAGGCCTGGGCGTTCTTGTTCACTTTCGCGCGGTCGATGGCCATTGCTATTCCCGGGCAGTTAAAAGACGAGGTGTGACCAGTTTAGGTGTGCTGGGGGCCCTTGGATAGATCATCGGGCCCAAAGGCCTCAGGCAGAAGTTCCGACAGGTGGTGCAGGGCCCGCGACTTGCCGTTGGCCAGAAGGATGGGCACATCCGCGGCAAACTCCCGCAGCACCTGACGGCAGGCCCCGCAGGGCGGGGTCAACCGATCCGCCTCAGTGACCACGGCCACGGCCACCATCTGGCCCGGCCGCATACCCGCGGCCGCAGCGGCGCAGACCGCCGTGCGCTCGGCGCAGGTGCACATGGGGTAGGCGGCGTTCTCCACATTGCACCCGCCGACGATCTGCCCGCCGTCGGTAGCGAGGGCCGCCCCGACACGGAAGCCGGAATAGGGCGCATGAGCGTGAGTTCGGGCAGCCCAGGCCGCGGCCAAGAGAGGATCCCAGCTGGCATCGTCAAGGGTGGTGAAGGGCATAGCAACTCCGAGGGTTGGGGCTGAGGTCACGATCTTACCTAGCTCTGTACTTCAGCCAGGCCAAGGGCGCGAGCTTCGGCCAAGGCGCGCCAGCAGGGGGTGTGGCCCACGAGGCGCCGGCGGGATTCGCCATCCCGAAGCTCCAGGCTCACATCGCGCTTCTGAAGTCGCGCTTGGAGGATGGCGCCGGAAAGGCGCTCCAACTCCCGCTCGAAGGGTTTCCCTGAAGCCCAGGCGGTGAGATCCAGCTCTAAGCGGAGGCCCAGGGGCTGCTCTTCCTGGAAGGTGCGCACCCAGGGATGGATGGCCCCGGGCAGGCTGCGCTGGGCCGTACGCTTCCAATGTACGCGGGCCGGGGGATCCCCCTGTCGCAGGGGCCGAGCCCCTTCGGGACTGCTTTCCCCGGGTTGGGGCAACGCACCGTGTCCCTCTTCAGGTTCGGTGGCAGGCAGCAGCCCAGGCGTCCGAGGATGGGGAAGGACCAACAGGCGGTCCTGAAGGGGGATGCGCCAGGCCTTCTCCAAAAAACCGAAAGGGTAGGAGGTGCGCAGATCCAAGGCCTGCAAGTGGGTCCAGCCGCGTTGGTCGACCCGGGCATGCACCACCACCACGGGAGTGGATTCCCCTTGGCCGCCGGGGTAGAAGGTGGGTTCCGCCGCACCGCCTTCCAGTTCCAGATGAAGCTCCAGCCCCCGCACGATCTTGGG
>JACXTT010001014.1_pt1 | contig 48106 bp, 57 predicted proteins | sample 9270951 | NCBI WGS metagenome assembly JACXTT01 (sample SAMN15532306, study PRJNA645909) | rock metagenome | isolation source: weathered quartz diorite | place: Puerto Rico | collected 2017-06-21 | reverse complement strand
GGTCAAACACGAGGCCGGCTACCGCGCACGCCGCTGGGTGGTCGAGCGCACCCACTCCTGGCTCAACCGCTTCCGCGGTCTGCTCATCCGCTGGTCGAAGAAGCCCGACAACCACCGCGTCCTGCTGCAACTCGCCTGCGGACTGATCACCTGGCGCCTCGCAACCGCCGAACACCTACCGGGATAGGCTCTTAGACGACGCGGCGGAGCGCGTCGAGTACCGCGTCGAGCAACCGTTCTGCCCCGAAGCGAACCGGGTCGTCCGCGACGAGGCCGGTGGCAGCTTCGGCATCAGCGACGGCCGAGCGCGCTTCCTCCTCGTCGAGCCCTCGCGTGTTGATCGCGAGACAGGCCACGCGGGCGGGACGCCGCGGCAGCGAGATCGACTCGTGGAGCTTCACCAGCTGCTCGAGCGACGGCAGCGGATGGCCGGGATACCCCTCGACCTCCGTGGTGCCGGCCTGGTGGCAGAGGACGAAGGCGTGCGGCACCGCCCCGTGGATCAGTCCGAGCGTGACCCCTGAGTAGGCCGGGTGGACGATCGATCCCTGGCCCTCGACCATGAGGAGCTCGCCACCGCGGCGGCTGCCCTGGAGGACGAGCCGCTCGGTGGCGCCGGCGATGAAGTCTGCGATCACGGCGTCCACCGAGATCCCCCAGCCGGCGATCGCGATTCCGGTCTGCCCCGTCGGGACGAACTCGGAGGCGATCCCCCGAGCACGCGCGGCGCGGTCGAGCTCCAGCGAGACTGTCATCTTCCCGATCGCGCAGTCAGACCCTACGGTGAGGACGATCCGGGCGGGCACCTCGAGGTTCGCGCCGGTGGGGCAGTCGAGCCCTTCGGGTGGTCGCCGGAGGTCGCGCAGGGTCACGCCGTGACGCGCAGCGAGCTCCGCCATCTGAGCGTCCTCGGTGAGGAATTCGTGCAGACCGTTCTCGATCGCGAGCCCGTGGCGGATGCAGGACAGGAGCAGCTCCCGCCACGCCGGCGGGAAGCGGCCACCCTGGGTCGCGACGCCGACCAGCGCCGTCGTCGGCTCGAAGGCAAGAGCGTCGTCCACGGAGCCGACGATCGGCACGTCGTCGTGCGCCTCCCCCGCTCTCGTCGAGTCGAGGATCACCACGACGTCGTCGCGCCGGTAACGCAGAACGCCGCGCATCGTCTTCCCGTGATGGGGATCGGCCGAGAAGCCCTCGGCGAGGATCAGCAGGCGCCGTTCGCTGCCCACGGCCACCATTAGTGGACGCGAACACCAAGGCCGGGCCGGTCGCCCGGCACCTGAACGCCGCCGGCGAAGTCGACGCCCGGGCATGGGTCGTCGGCGAGCAACAGGTTGCCGTCTAGATCGACGTGGTCGCAGAGCGGCGCCACGCAGCAGCCGGCGGCGATGCCGAGGCCCGACTCGATCATGCAACCGAGCATGACGCCGAGGCCGAGCGCCCGCGCCGCGTGGGCCATCCGGACGGCCTCTCGAATCCCCCCCGACTTGGCCAGCTTGATGTTGATGCCATGGGCGAGCAGCGCGCAGGCGGCGACATCCGCAAGCGTGTGGCAGTCCTCGTCCACGTAGATCGGGATCGGCGAGCGCTCCTTGAGCACGCGCCCTCCCTCGTCGCCCTCGCGCAGCGGCTGCTCGCAGTATTCGACGCCGAGCTCGTGGAGCTGCGGCAGCGCGTCGAGCGCCTCGTCGAGAGACCACCACTCGTTGACGTCAACCTGGAGCGGCAGCGATGTCGCCGACCGAACGGCGCGGACGCGCTCGACGTCGAGCCCGTCCCCACCGCCCAGCTTCAGCTTGAGCCGCAGGAAGCTCGCCGAGGCCGACTCGGCCCGGCGCGCCATGTCGTCGGGGTCGCCGAGCCACACCGTCCACGAGGTCGGCGGGCCCGATCGCGGCACGCCGAGGAGTCGCCAGGTCGCGATGCCCAGCAGCTTGCCCTGAAGATCGTGCAACGCCGCGTCGAGCGCGGACTTGGCTGCCTGCTCGCCCGGAATCTCTGCGAGACGGTCGCCGACCTCCTCCAGCGCGAACGGGTCGTCCCCTAGGAGGCGGGCGTGTTCCTGCACAAACGCGAGCGCCGAGTCGACGCTCTCCGCGTATCGCTCGATCGGCGCCGCCTCTCCGTGCCCGGTGACGCCGTCGTGCGTGACCGACACGTGCACGACGTCGGCCACGTCTTGCGACTCCCGCGAGATGACGAACGTCTGCGCCAAGCGCAGGCGGACGATGCGGGCCCCGATCTCCACGAGGCAGGAATCTACTGGGCGACGATCCCCGCCACGTAGGCGAGCACGTCCTCCTCATCCCGGCCGGTGACGATTGCAGGCGGCATCGCTCCGCCGCCGGCGTCGATCTGTGCCTTTATGCGCGCGAGGGTGAGCGTCGCGCCGGCGAGCCTTGGTCCTGCCGATCCCCCCTTTCCCCCGGCGCCGTGGCAGACGGCGCAGTTCTGCTGGAACACGGTCTCGCCCCGGTACGCGTCGCCCACCGTGATCGTCGAGCCTGCTGCGGCCTTGGGCGTACCGGGCTTCAGGACGTGCCACTCGGCAAGACCGAAGGCCGTGAGGGAGACCGCGATCACGGCTGCGATCGGTCGTCGTGCTCGCGCCATCAGAAGCCGAAGCGCACGTTCGTGAAGTACCAGAGAGCCGACGTCAGCCAGAGGGTCACCAGCAGAGCCGCGAGCGAGCCGCCGACCACCGGGAGAACCCAGTGCGGGTAGCCCTTCTCGCGAATGATCACCATCTTCGCGGCGAAGACCCCGTACACAATCGAGCCGGCGATCGAGTGGACGAGGACGCGGGTGTTCGGGTGCTGGAAACCGAGGATGAATACGCAATGGAAGAAGACGGGCAGGGTGCAGACGAACGCGAGCCGCCCCGACCAGCGGTGGATTCGCTTGACCACCGGGAACGGCAATCGAATCACGCGTTGGAGGCGACCCCACATCCGGGTTGCGGTCGACACCTGAACGATCACGAGGACGACGGCTGCGGTCGCGAACCAGGCTTTCATCGCGATCGTGGACGAGAACACCGTCGTGACGATGTCCGTGTACGTCTTGTTGACGTCGAGCAGGAACTGCACGTCGCCTCCTGGTGCCGCGTGTGGCAATTGTACGAACGACGTCCGCGGTACACTCGGGCTCTCGCGCCCGTAGCTCAGGGGATAGAGCGTGCGCCTCCGGAGCGCAAGGCCGCAGGTTCGATTCCTGCCGGGCGCATCGACAGCCCAGCGGACAAGCCGATCTCGCTTGTTTGCTCAGGTCATGTGGTCTGGGCTTGACAGACGGGTCCGGACAAGCAGATGCTCCCCGCTGATGCGGCGAGGGGTCGTGATCGCTCTGATTGGTGGAGTGATGGGGCTGTTGCTCCCCGCTGCGGCTCCGGCCGCTGGCCCGAAGATCAGGGCTGTGCGGTTCTCGGGTAACCAGGCACATCCGGTTATCACGATCACGGGACAGCAGCTCGGCAAGACGCCGCGACCCAATCCCGCGTATCACCCGTTGGGTCATCCGTTGTGTCCGCCGAAGCCGATCTTGCCGGGCGCGCGCTACGGGTTCGACTACGGAATCCGCCTCTACCTCGAGGACTCCGAAGCACAACCAGTGTGGTCGGCCGGTCGGTACCGGCCGAGCCTGAACGAACTCGACTGCATCGGGATCGTGCTTGTCAGGTTCACACCGAGCCGCGTGGTCTACCGCCTCGGAGCCGCCTATCCGAACCTCGTCGGCAAGTCGAGCGTCTACACGCTCAAAGAGGGCGATACGTTCGTCGTCGCTGTCAACGGCGCAAGCTTCAAAGGAAGAGTTCACTACCGCTAATCGCGATCAGCAGGTGTGTTCGAGTCCTGCCGTTCGCATGCACGGGCTCAGGGCAGCAAAGCCAACGTCCTGTTAGGACAGGCGCGGTCCGGCGTTACGATCGAGGCGCTGGTCATCTGTTACCGACGGGAAGGAGACGAACGTGCCTGGCGTCGAGACCCGCAGTTTCGACTCGCCCGACGAATCGCGGACACCGGAAAAGACGAAAGTCGACGTCGTTCGCATGGGCACCACGAGTGCAGCACGCCTTTCGCTCGAGCCCGGCTGGTCATGGGCCGGCTGCATCAAGCCGATTGTCGGCACCGACAGTTGCCAGCTCCGGCACGTCGGTGTCGCGCTGTCCGGCTCGATGCACATCGCACACGACGACGGCACCGAGCACGACATCGGGGCCGGGCAGGCGTACGTCATCGAGCCGGGTCACAACGCCTGGGTGGTCGGCGACGAGAAGTTCGTCGGGTACGAATTCGAGTCGCAGTCGGCCGAGGTCTACGCGAAGACCTGAGCCTTGTCGGGACGGTCGCACGCAACGTGAACGCCTGACGCGCCGCTACCCATCTCTTCCCTTGCCCGCGACCGGCTCCGACGCGACCCGGTCGCGGGCTGGCACGATCTCTGACGACGTGCTGAAGGTGGTCGAGCGGTTGCAGCGAATGGACGGCGGCACCCGGGTGGTGCCGCTCTGGGTCGCGCCGGCGTTCCTCGTCATCGCGCTCGGCTTGCTCCCCTGGATCGGCTGGCTCTTCTGGAGCCTTCCCGACGAGGCAACGGCGGCCCATTGGCGCCTCGCCTGGGGCGGCTTCGACAGCGCGCTCGCCACGGCGCTCGCCGTCACCGCCTTCCTTGTGATCCGGCGGTCGCCGCTGGCGCAGACGTCAGCAGCCGTGACGGGGACGATGCTCGTCTGTGATGCCTGGTTCGACGTGCTCACGTCCCGCGGCACCATGGACGTCACCGTCGCCGCCGTGCTGGCGGTCGTCGCCGAGCTGCCGCTGGCCGTCTTTTGCTTCTGGATCGCGAGGTCGGTCGAGCGCGTGCTCGAGGACGCGCGGCCGTATCTCGCCGCTCAGGGCTTCAGGATCGAGCACCGGCGTCTCGTGCCGCCTGGAGGGACACGGGGTACAATCGAGAAGTGATGTTCGCGATCGACGACCCGCTCAGTACCTATGCCCAGCCTGCCCCGCCTGAAGCGGTCCCGCCTGCACACGAGTGCGCCGGTCGTCGCACGGACCGAATCGCCCTACCGGGCGCTCACCGCTAGCGGCCTCACCTGGGTCAACGCCGTCGCGCCGGACGTCGAGACGGCGACGGAGCTCTCCGGTCGGTTCGGCTGGCACCCGCTGGACGTCGAGGACATCGTCTCGACGCGTCAGCGGCCGAAGGTCGACGACTACGACGAGGACGGATACCTCTTCGTCGTCCTCCACTTCCCCGCCTACGACAAGACGGTGTCCCGGTTGGACGCTGCCGAGCTCGACATCTTCCTCGGCCCCGACTACCTCGTCACGATCCCGAACCGCGAGCTGCTCCCGGTCACGCGGCTGTTCGGCCGCTGCGAGAGCGACGAGGCGTTCAAGGAGCAGCTCTTCGCCAAGGGCTCGGGGCGCCTCCTCTACGAGGTGCTCGACGATCTCTTCGACTACTGCTTTCCGATCCTCGACAAGATCGGCCACAAGCTCCGGTCGGTCGAGGAGGACATGTCCGAGCGTCGCGCCGAGGAGATCGTCCACGACATCCTCAACGTCAAGCTCGAGATCATCTCGTACCGCAAGGTGATCAAGCCCGAGCGGCCGACGCTCCGCGTCCTCGAGCGTCGCGTGGTCAAGTTCCTGCCCGAGGAGCTCGAGCTCTACTTCGACGACATCGTCGACGCGGCCGAGCGCATCTGGGACCAGCTCGACAACTACAAGGAGGTCGTCGAGGCGCTCGAGGCGACGAACGAGTCGGTCATCTCGCACCGCCAGAACGACGTGCTCCGCATCCTGACGATCTTCAGCGTCATCCTCCTGCCGCTGACGCTGATCTCGGGCATCTTCGGCATGAACGTGCAGTTCCCGGGGTTCGCGTCACACGAGGCCTTCTGGACGATCGTCGGCGTCATGCTCGCGACGATCATCGGCATGGTCGGCTTCTTCCGCTGGAAGCGCTGGCTCTAGGCTTCCTGGCTCTGTAGCTCGGTTTCCGCAGGGTTGTACCCGGATCTTGTACCCCGAGCAGTCGACGGCCCAGCGCGTCCGCGTCATCAGGGAAGACGACGCCGGCCAGATGGACGTACTGCTTCGTGGTGCTCATCGACACCGCGTCGACTCCCGCACCCACGACGCCGGCACCGCGAGCAGCTCGGCGACCTCCTCCGCGGTGAGCACAGCGGGTCGGTCATCGGAGCCGCTCCAAGGGTAGACACGAGGCGCGACCCGCATAGGGTGTGAAAGGCGCGCCCTCCGCGGCACGTGGGGACGTGTTCGCACGGGGCGCGCCGATCGAGTACCGGAGCACGAGGGGCAGGCGACAGTTGAGGGGGAACCAGTGAGCATCAACGAGGAGCGGCACGCGCTCGCCCGCGAGATCCGGGCCTGCGACGTCCGCCTGAGCCTGCTGCCACCGTTCGGGCAGGAGCCACGCAACGAGGCGTTCCGCGACGAACTGCGTCGGCAGCGTGAAGACACCGCGGCAGCACTGGCAGCCCTCGAACGACTCGGCGCCGGCATCCAGCCGCGGTAGCCCAACGGCGAGCAGCCGGCCGAGCAGACGGCCGGTCACGCCAACTCCAGGCGCCGGACGGCCCCCTCGTATCCTTGGGGGAAAGGAGAGCGACACGCCCGGCGCAGGCGAAGCATGTCACGACACGACGGCCGGTACACATCGGCGAGTGCCAGACGGTCGCTGAGCAGCCGCTCGGTCGCTCTTGGCTCGAACCCATAGACTCAGCGGCACACGACCAGGGAGGCACCGAATGGCGATCGCCATGCTTCAGGAGTTCCCGATCCAGGACGACGACCGCAGCACTGCGAATTACGACGGCGTCAGCGAGAGGCTGGGCGTAGACACCGACCCGCCGACAGGGCTCATCGCCCATTCCGCAGGATTCGACGAGGAGGCCGGCGTTTTTCGTATCTTCGACATCTGGGCGTCGGAGGCGGATTGGAAACGCTTTGAGTCCGGAAGACTGGCGGCCGCAGTCCAACCGCTCATCGACGCCGGCGCTATCCCGCCCGCCAAGCAGTACACGTACGACCTGCATAACGTCATCAACGGCTAGGGAGCTCGACGCGGGGGCGCGCTGGTCTGATCTGCCGCGCGCCCCCGCTCATCGACAGCGATCAGCAGCTCGCTCACACCCGCCCCTTGCGCACAGGGCCGTGCTGCCGACGATGAGATCCAGGATGTCCGTCCTCGTGCGCCTGGTGATCGACGAACGCTCGATCATCAGACGCGTGCGACTTCCCGACCTGCCCTTGCGAGGCGAGTTGATCGAACTCGCCGACGGCACACGCGTTATCGTCGACCGGATCGTGCGCGGCTCCGCCGGAGGCGACGAGGTCGAAGTCCGCGCCAAGCTGGCCTGAACCCTCTCACAGGCGCCCCCGCCTCCGTTACACGAGCGGTGCGCCGCCCGAAGATTCGACGGACGAAACGACCGGCATGAGCAGCACCAGTGCTCGCCCTCATTGCCCCAGCCGTCACCGCTCACGCGGCCCCGCTTCTTTTTGTTCCGCGTTTCGTCGTGCACGTTTCTCTCGCGAAAAGGCGCGGACTGTCGGTCAGGGCCGGTCGCTGTCTCGGGGAGATGCGCGAGCTTGCCGCGTGCCTTCGCTAGCTGACGCTAAACGAGGCGAAGGCCGAACTCGATCTCCGTACACTCCGCGCAGTAGGGATACAGCTTGTCCGCCGGGTACAGCTGGTAGTAGCCCCAGCGCTGTGCTTGCGCCTCATCCTCAGCCACCCATCGCCCGCAGCCTTTGCAGCGAAGCTGACCCGCCCGTGTATACACAGCGAGCCGCCCATGCAGATCGGCTACGAGCGGCACATCAACACCATCACCGGACCGGCGTCGCGGCCCCTTCACACGGGCAATCGTACGCTGCCCTCGGTCCCGGCGGGGCGGGCAGGCCACCCCCAGGAAGGGGCTCCAGTTCCCCGGCGGGGAATGACTCGGACCGTACAACCGAAGTGACGCCCACGCTCGCCAAATGATGGTTGGCGCGGTACACGCTCGACGAGATCGGCGAGCCGGCTGGCGGGCTGCCTTCGAGCTGATCAGCCGACGGAGTCCGACCCCCCAACGGGCATTCGGACTCCGCGGCCTCATCGAAAATGAGCGGCGGCGGAGGGGCAGCACCTACCAGGGGAGGGAGAAGAGTCCTCAGCGCGCCGCTCCACCTCATCGTGCGCCCCCGATCCACAACGACCACCACTACTCCACAAGGGTCGCCACAAGCAGTCCGCAAATTCCGTGAACTGCGAACAGACTGTCCACACTCATTCCACAGCGATCGCCTATCCAACCCTACCCATCTGACCTGACCTGAAGTGATCTCAGCCGACCGGGGCGTAGTCCCCCCGATGTGGAGACTCCAGCCGTATCGGCGCGCCGCAACGTCCGTTGGCCCCCTTGACGTCGGTGTAGCAGCCGGAGAAGACTGTCACGCGTGACCCTGGTTCTTGGTCTCTCACTCAGGACGGGCGTGCGCCTCGCCGAAGTAGGGTTTTTGCTCATGCTGTTCGCAGGTGTCTGGCTCGTCGCCGCACAGCTCCCGCAGTTCAAGCTTGGCGCCGCCAGGACGATCGTCGCGGGCGTAGCGCTCGCGCTTGGCGGTCTGCTCCTCATCATCGCCACGCACTGGGGTCACTTCGGCCACTACTGATCTGGAGGTGCCGTCTGTCAAGTGGCAGGCGTCCTCGTCCAGTCTGTGACGGGCTGGTTTGGCGCTGAGGGAGGCGCCGGGGCGCTCGACGGCGTCGCTGGTCTGATATTCGGGGGTTGGCTACCCCAGGGCGCTTCTGCGTCGCCGGCCTACGCGTGTCTAGAAACGGGCGTCGCCTGGGGGGCTGCCGATAGTAGATCCGCGCGTGCCGGCAGCTTCGGCCCCGGCGTCTTCCTCACCGCGGGCGGCTGCGATCGGGATCAGTCGGCGACGGCTGCCGCCCAGAGGAAGCAGACGAGTTCGCGGGCGGCGACGACGACGGCGATGTTGCTCGGGCTTGCCTCGTGCGCGCAGCCGTTGCTGCAGCCGGTAGAGCCGGTGTTCTGCCCGCCAGGCGATCGGTCACGGCCGGACCCTCCTTCCCTTGCACGGGATCAGCCGGAGCCAGTCTCCGGCCAGACAAACCCCCGATCTGCAACCAACAAGGTCCGGCCTTCAAACGCCCGCGGCTACCCAACCGCCATAGCATCTAGCCGACCGTGCCCTGACCGGCCACACTCCTAGACGGTCAAGCCGTCGACCATCTCGTACAACTTATCGTCACCTTGCAGCGTGATTTCTTGAGGGTTCTTTGAGGGCGGCGCTCCTAGGCTGTTGCGTGCCCCCGTCGAGAAACTGGGAATCCCTTTCCTCGTTGGACACTCGCCGGGGGCAGCCCGCAGCCGCGCCGCTCAGGCGACTACCCGAACCACGCCCACAGCAGGCGCTTCGCGAGCTCGTCCAGGATCACGAGGACGGGAAGGAGGAGGAGCGCGAAGTAGGCTCGGCGTGGGATCACGGCTTCATTGCGTGGGGGGCGATTGGATTGACGCGCTGCTCCCCTGAATCTTGCGCCATTCGCGCGTACTTCTGAACTCTGGTTCTGGCGAAGCCCACTCCTTCTCCGCCCCTGGGGGCGGCATCCCTCGTTCGAGGCACGCCCTGGGTCGTGTGCAGGTCCGGCCCTCTGGGCGGGGCAGCACGCGGCCGGAGGTGTCACAACGAGGCCAAGTGCTTTCGAGAGGGAGGGAACGATGACAGCGGCACAGTTCGAACAGCTCGGCGAACTGGAGGCCGAGACCGTTCTTCGCTGGCGCTTCGACGCACTCGTCCGCGGCGGCTACGACGCCGGCGAGGCGATGATCCTCGCGTCCCATGTCGAGGTCGACCTCCACAGAGCGACGGATCTGGTCGCCCGCGGCTGCGCGACCGCGACGGCGATGCGCATCCTTCTGTAGACCAACGGTTCCGGATCCCTCGTCCGAGGGAGAGCGTTCACCCCGCAGGGGGAGGCGTTCACGCGGCGTTGGCGAGAAATAGAAGGGTACTGACGGTCGAGGGAGGGGTAGGCATGACTGCAGCACAGTTCGAGCTTCTCGAGCCGGCCTCGGCCGAAGAGCTCTTGCGAGCACGTTTCGAGGCGCTTTCCGAACGGGGGTGCCCGCTCGGAGACGCGCTCGTGATCGCATCGCACGTCGAGGTCGACATCATCGATGCGGTCGGGCTCCTGGATCGAGGCTGCCCTCCGGACCTCGTCCTGCCGACGCTCGCGTAACAGCTAGGAAACAACCAGACCCTCGACAACCGGTTCGGGGTCGGGTGCCTTGGGATCCATCTGCTCGAGCGCCGCGGCGAGGATCTCGGCGACGGCGAGTGCCTTGACCCAGTTGTGATCCGCGGGGACGACGTACCACGGCGCCCATGCGGTTGACGTCGCGTCGACGACGTCCTCCCATGCGGCAACGTATTCGTCGAACCGCGCGCGAACCTTCAGGTCGTCTTGGCGGAACTTCCAGCGCTTCTCGGGGTCGTCGACCCGCTCCTGGAACCTGCGGCGCTGCTCCTCCTTCGAGACGTTCAGGAACACCTTGACCACGGTCGTCCCCTCGTCGGTGAGCATCCGCTCCCACTCCCGGATGTGCCCGGGCCTGCGCTTCCAGACCTTGTCGGGCGCGAGCTCGAGCACGCGGACGGCGACAACGTCCTCGTAGTGCGAGCGGTTGAAGATCCCGATCTCGCCCCGGACGGGCAGATTGGCGTGGACCCGCCACAGATAGTCGTGGGCGAGCTCGGTCGACGCGGGAGCCTTGAAGGCCACGACGCGGCATCCCTGTGGATTGAGGCCGGTGAAGACCGAGCGGATGACGCCGTCCTTTCCCGACGCGTCCAGCCCCTGCAGCACGAGCAGCAGGCTGCGGCGTCCCTCGGCGTAGAGGCGGTCGTGGAGATCACCCAGCCGCTCGTGCAGACTCGTAAGCCGCTTCTCGCCGTCCTTCTTCCCCTCGAACCCGAGCGTGTCCGCGGGATCGCGGTGGGCGACCTTCGCCTTCGAGCCCGGTTCGACGCGCAGCGACTCGATCACGGGACGCACTCTACGCACCGAAGGGTGCTAGAAACGGCGGGGTGACAAGACCTCTCTGGGCACCCTGGCGCCTCGACTACATCCGTCGGGCGGACGAGCAGGACGGCTGCGTGTTCTGCGCGGAGGCGACTGGACAGCTTGCCGAGGACGACTCGCTCGTCGTCCACCGCGGCGATCACGTCTTCGCGCTGCTCAACCGGTTTCCGTACACCTCGGGGCACGTGATGGTGGCGCCGTATCGCCACATCGGGGAGTTGGGCGACCTCGACGAGCCCGAGACGGTCGAGCTCCACCAGCTGACGGTCGGCGCGCTCGACGCGCTGCGCGCCGTTTATGCACCTGAGGGCTACAACGTCGGCTGGAACCTCGGTGCGGTCGCCGGAGGCTCGATCACCGGGCATCTCCACGAGCACGTTGTGCCGCGCTGGAGCGGGGACACGAACTTCATGCCCGTGCTCGCCGATGTGAAGGTGATGCCCGAACATCTCATCGAGACCCGCGACAAGCTCCGCGCCGCCTGGCCGTGATCCGGGAGCTCGCCGAGAACGCCAACACCTATACACCTCTCGGACCGGACGAGGAGCGCGTCGTCGATCCGAGATACGTCATCGCGCTCGCCGCCGGCAGCGACCCCCACTTCACCGTTGTGCAGCGGCTCCGTCTCGACCCGGAGGACGTGGACGACGCGATCGACGAAATCCGTGCGGTCATCGGGGCGCACGGCAGGCCGGCCTGTACATGGGAGGTCGGCGACTCGGCCACACCGTCCGACCTGGTCGAGCGGCTCCTGGCCAAGGGATGTGTGCCCGACCGGGAGCCGCTCGCGATCGGGATGGTCTTGACCGAGCCGCCGGCAGACGACGCTTCCGCCGTCACTGCGCGCCGCGTCGAGAATCTCGCGGAGTACACCGACGCCGTCCGCATCGCTCACACGGCGTTCGAGAGCTCACCGACCGCCACCGCCGAGGCGCTCGCCCGTGCCGAGATCGATTTCGGGAGGGAGGGCGACGCGTGGGCCACGTATCTCGCGTTCCTCGACGGCAGGCCCGTCGCACGCGCGACGGCGCAGTTCACGGACCACGGTGTCCTGCTCTTCGGCGGCGCGACCCTGCGCGAGGCACGGGGCCGCGGCGCCTACCGCGCGCTCGTCCGCGCACGCTGGGACGACGCCGTCGCACGCGGGACGCCGGTGCTCGTGACGCACGCCGGCTCGATGTCCCGCCCGACGTTGCGCTCACTCGGTTTTCGCGAGGTCGCGCGGATCCACATCCTGCTCGACCTCTTCGGCCGGCAGTAGGCCGGCTCAGCCGGAGCTCTGCGGGATCGCGGCGAGGGCCTTCCATGCCGCCGCCTTCGTTCCGAACCAGTCGTAGAGGCTCCAGCCGAGCAGGTGCCCGTCGTTCGCGACGAGCTGCGCAAACGCCTGCTCCTCGTCCAGGGTGGCGCGGTAAGACGTTCCGCCGACGAGGTGGATCGGCAGATTGGGATCCGCAGCGCCGACCCGCAACAGCGTGAGCGCCCACGCGAGGTAGCCGTACGCACCGTCGGGGCCCTTCGTGCTGTACGTCCAGTACACCATCGGCAGGAAGACGTCGTACAGGGGTGCCAGCTGCGTGTACGGGAAGCCGGGCCAGTACGCGGGCTTGATCGCCATCCCTCTCGGCGACGGGATGATCGCGCCGAGCGGATACGAGTTTCCGACCGCGGCCCGCAGCTGCTCCGACAGCACGAGCGCGCGGTTCGTCCGCAACGCCGGCCGCTTCACTGCGGTGGACTCGATGTCGAGTGCGAAGCCGTCGAAGGCGCCACCGCTCGCCGTCGTGAAGTGGACTGCAGCGAGCGCGCGACGGAGATCGACTGCCGGCTTGACGAAGCCGGGCAAGTACCAGGCGACCACACGCAGGCCCTGGCCGTGGAGCGCGTCGACGAGCTGACCGAGCTGCAGTGGCCGGACGACGTCGGCCGGTTGCGAATAGTTGGCCGTCTCGACGTACACGGTCTTCACACCACGCGCCGCGATTGCCGCCGCGACGGCGTCGGGCTGCGTGTAGGCCTTCGTGCCGTAGATGGAGATCCACGTGCCCAGCCCGGCGAAGACCGACGTGTCGGCCGCCCGCGCCGAGGGAACACCACCACGCGGCGACGACGCGGCGAGGACGAGGGCGACGAGCGCGAAGGCGACGAGCAAGCGGCGCACCGACGGCCGAGTGTAGGTCGCACGTGTGAGCGATCCGTGAGCGGACCGTAGAGTCTGCGCGGTGTCACCTCGCAGGCGCTCGGCGCTTCTCGGCCTCGCGATCGCGATGGCCCTCGCCGACTCGTCGGTCGTCACGCTCGCGCTTCCGGACATGCTCCGCCGCTTCGACGTCTCGATCACCAGCGTCGCGTGGGTTCTGACGGCTTACAACATCGTGCTGGCAGCCGCGGCTGTGCCCGCGGCCCACCTGGCACGGCGACGGCCCGCCGTCGTCTGTGCCGTGGGTCTGATCGTGTTCTCCGGAGCGTCGCTCACGTGCGGGCTGGCGCCGTCTTTCGCCGTGCTTCTTGCCGGGCGTTGCGTGCAGGCCGCCGGGGGTGCTGCCGTGGTCGCCGCGGCTCTGGATCTCCTCTCCGCCGTCTCCGCCTCTGAATCGGACGCGGCGAACACGTGGGCCGCAGCCGGGGTGATCGGCGCGGCGCTCGGACCTACCGCCGGCGGCGTGCTCACGGAGCTCCTCGGCTGGGAGTCGATCTTCCTCGTCCAGGCTCCGCTCCTTCTCGTCCCGCTCGCTGCCCTACCCGCGCTCCGTTCCTGCCGGGGCTCGTCCGCAACCTCCGGAAGGCCACATGTCGCTGCCAACCTCGCGTTGCTCTTCGCCTCCGCGGCGCTGAGCGCAGCCCTCTTCCTCCTGGTCATCCTGCTCGTGAACGGCTGGAATCTTCACCCCGCCGTCGCCGGCGTGGTGGCGACGGTGATGCCGGCGGCAGCGATCACCGTCGCGCGCCGGTCACAGACGTCGGGAGGGACCGCGCTACGAGCCGGCACGGGGCTGCTCCTCACAGCGGGCGGGCTGGCGTCGCTCGGCGTACTCCCCCACGCCGGCTGGACGTGGACGGTGCCGCCTCAGCTCCTCGTCGGCGCGGGCCTGGGTCTCACGATCGGCGCCCTCACCGACCAGGCGCTTCGCGGCCGGTCGCCGCAGGCGGTGCATGGTGGCTGGACGATCGCGTCACGACACGCGGGAGTCGTCCTCGGTCTCGTGCTCCTGACGCCGCTGTTCTCCCACCAGCTCGATCGCAACGAGACCCAGGCCAAGCGGGCCGGTGCGGCGATCCTGCTCGACAGCACGCTGCCCCCGCTCGACAAGCTGCGTGTCGCTCAGCAGGTCCTTCGCTCGATCGACCGCGCGAACGGCCGCCTCCCCGACGTCCGGGCGCCGCTCGAGGGACGATTCGACGGTCCGGCGGGGGCGGAGTACAGGCGAGTGGCGGGCAGTCTGCAGGATCAGCTCGAGCGAGCGGTCACGAGCGCATTCGGCTGGCCGTTCCTGCTCGCGTCCGCACTCGCGCTTTGCGGGTTGAGCGCCGTCGTCATCGGCCGACGGGATCCTGCGCTGTGAAGGTCTTGGGCCCTGCCGCCGCTGCCGCCGCCTCTGCCGGGCTGATCGGGGCCTACGCGGCCCTCGGCGGTACGTCGTACAAGCCTGTCCCCGTCGCGGACCCGTGCGCACACCGGCCGTGGCGCGCGCCGTCGGGCGTCGCCGAGACGCTCGAGCAGGTCGCGCTGTCGACGGCCGACGGCGCTGCGTGCGCGCTCGGCGTCTCTCGCGAGGACCTCGTGCTCGCCCTCGCCGGGCGGGATGATCTCTCGCGCTTCGCGGCTGCACAGCACGTGTCTCAGGATCGTGCCGAGCGCGCGATCCGCGACGGCCTCATCCGCGCAGTAGAGGACGCCAGGGCGGCCGGCGCGATCGATGGCGGGCTCGCGGGAACGCTCGAGACGATCGCCCGACACCTTCCGATCGGCTTCGTCCTGGACGTGCTCCAGGGTGCGTCGCGGCTGATCCCGGGGTGAGAGGGCGTGCTCCAGGACGGCGGTACAATGCGCCCGTCGCGGACGTAGCTCAGCTGGTAGAGCGTCGGCTTCCCAAGCCGTAGGTCGCGGGTTCGAGCCCCGTCGTCCGCTACCCAGGAACCAAGCCGAAACCCTGGCACACGCTGGGGTTTCGGCGTCTCACAGCACCCTCACCTCATCCCGCCCGAACCCGCTGGAACCCGCTGGAAACTGGCGCCCACTGGCGCGCAACTGGCGCGCACTCAGCCGGCGAGTCCCTCGAACGCGGATCGCTCGAGCTCGGCCACCCGCTCAGGCGGGAGCTCATGGTCGGCCGCGGCAAGTTGGTCCCGGAACCGTCTGGCCTGGTCGAACCCGTCCGGACACCGCGCACGGGAATCCGGGTCCGGGGAGAAGTACGTCTCGACCGGTTCCCCGCGCTCGCGCTCCGCCCTGACCGCCTCCAGCACGCGATCTCGCAGCTCAGGGATGAGCTCCCGTTGTGACCAGTCGACCAAACCGCGGATGCCCTCGCGGTAGCCGGTCGCGAGCTGCTCCAGCGCCTGGTCGCCCACGCGGCGATCATCTCACCGCGCCGGAAGGTGTCAAGCGGGACGGGCGGTGCGCTCGCAGGAGGCGCAGCTCGACCGGTTCACGCTCGAGCAAATCCTCGACCTCGCCGCTGTTCTCAACACCTGGGGCGAGTAGATCGCAGTAGCGTTCGTTGACAGCGACACACGCAGCCGCGGATGATGACCAGAATGGCAGAACAGCCGGAGCAAGAGGGTTTGAGGTCCCGCTTGTCTGGGTCGGCGCAGAGGAGCTCCCTGTCCAGACGGTGAACCAGGCCGCGCTGCAGATAGTCGCGGCGGAGGAGTTCATTCTCCTGCTTGGCCACGTAGCCCCGCCTATCGTCCTCGGGACAGATGAGCAGAAACGTGAACAGGTGAAGGGGATCAGCTTTGTGCCGGTTCGACCGATAGCACGGGTGGGCTTGACTAGGCAGCGAGTCGAGGAGTTGCTACATCTATTCGAGGGGCACCTCAAGCTCTACGACGAGAGGCAGCTAGGCGATTGACTGAGAAGATGGTCATCAAGATGGGGGCGACTGGTTGCACCTACGCCTCAATGACGATCGCGAAGACAAGCGCGAGCGGTCTCGCCGCCAGCTTCCCGGAACACGTTCCTGCCTCCATCCCTCGTGAGCAGATGTACTACTGGGCCGCTGAATGGCAGCGCGATGTGCGGGAATCCATGAAGGCGCTTGCCGAGGGCGATTACGTCGACTTCAACGACCCCGAGGACACGAACGACATCATTCGCTGGCTACGAAGCTCGCGTGACACAAGGCGACCGCGTCACCTTCTGGTGGGACGGTGATGTGATCGTGATCGAGAATCACTGAACGCACAAGAACGTTCTCGGTAACTAGGTGCGCAGACTGCTCGACGAGATCCGCGTGCTCGCCACGGGAGCATTCGGCCGGTAGCAAGAAAACCGGGGATTGAGCGCCCTCCCCCTTGGGGCGCTCCCCCCGTGAATCTCTCTCCCCTGCTCAGACCCTAGTGTTCACGCCTGCGTCCAGCCATGGTCGTTCGGCCAGTCTCACCCGGACCTGAGGGTCTCTGCCGGGGCGTCGTCACCCGAGGGGGGAGGGGGACAGACGCCCCGACTCGCCTGTGATACGAGCCGACTCGTGAGTCTCCTGTGAGAGCTCGCAGCCGGAGCGTTCGGGTCCGACAGCTTCGTAACATAACGCACGAGCGGGTTAGACTTGTCGACGGTCCCGGGGCAAAGGCCAGGGGGGAACCCCCTCCCCCGCGCCTCGGGACCTACGCAGGTAGCCTCAGCCGGTGCCTGGCGAGGCGTACGGCGTTGCCGGCCGATCGGCCGCGTTAGGTCCGTGCGGGGCGGGCAGACAAACCGCGAAGGGTGGCCCTCTGTTCCCGGGGACACGCTGATCGTACGCTCAGCGAAGCTGACGTTTCGGACCGGCGTCGCGCATCCGAAAAGTCCGCTCGCAGCGCTCGCCGACGTAAGAATTCTGTGAGAACGCGCTCCAATTCGCTCGCCCACCCGCATAGGTTGAGCAGACAGGGGTCTGTGAGGGGGATAGGGGGCAAGGAAGCCTGGCCGAGGCGGCTTCCCGACCGAGTGCCTGCCCGGGGCCGCGGAGGCAGGCGCGGCCCTCACCCCCACATTCCGGGCCGGGCGGATGGGTGGCTGTGGTAGGCGGTGCCTGCCCGCAGGACACGCGGAGGCTACGGCAGACGCCTGAGCTCGACGAGTGTCCGATCGCGACAACGCCGGCTGCACAGAACCTCCACGAAACTGCCACACCGTCTGCGCGGTGGTCGCACTACCGTGGCGCGCGGGCCGCCACTTTTCGCCTGCCCGCCACGGCGGCCCACCCCCTTCCGGCGCCGGCGAGCTCGACCCCCGTTACGGGCGGAACGCGATCAGCATGGCCAGCACCAGGGCGAGCCACGCAGCAACCCACCAGAGACGGGCGGCGAGACTCGGGCGGCTGCGCTGCGTGCTCATCGGGCGAACGCCCGGGCCGCACCGCGAAGCCCAACCGGGGGAAAGGGAGGCGAAGCGGCCCGGGAAACGCCGAAGCCCGCGACCTTCCGCTCCGAAAAGCTTCAGGCTACGGGCCCCGACACGAGCGACCCTCTCACGGTCGCCCGCAAGCTGTCAAACCGGAACCGACGCCGATCTACTCTCGGCCGCGCTCACGACGCACCCCCGCGATCTTCGCGCACAGCGGCTCTCAGCCCGCGTCGCCGCCGAGGCTGATCGTCGCCGGCGGCCGCGGGTTCTCCGCCTGGTCGACTCGCTCCTGCAGCACGCGGGAGATCTCCTGCCAGGAATCCCGCTGGCCGACGGCTTCGCCGAGGTCACGCTCGAGCCCGACAACTCGCGCGCTCGCGTGCTCGAGCAGGCGCTCGGCCGTCTCGGCGCGCTGCTTCCAGCCGGTCACTTGCTGCTGCATGTGGTCGATCTGGCTTTACGGATGCCACTTGCCATACTGCAGCGCGGCCTCCTCGACGCAGCGGCGGCAGAGGTAGGTGCGCTTCCCGTCAGGCGCGGCGTTCGTCCAGTTGCCGTCGGTGGCTGTGGTCTCCGGTCCGCCCTAGGAGCTCGCGACGGGGGTGTTAGCACGCCGCCGAAATGCCTGCGAGCACGATAGGCGGGGGCGACGGCTCTCACGTTTAGCGTCGCGGTCGCCGTCCGCTCCGGACTCGTGCGGGGACTAGAAGTCGACTGGGCGTGCCGGCAACGACTGGCCGCAGTTCGTGCACGCGGAGGCGATCATCCGCACACCGTGTCTCATGCTCGCGTCCGGGTAGTGCCTCCAGCCACATCGCTCACAGTCGAGCCAGGGATTTGGAGACGGCCGCGGGCCACGAGGCGGCTTCGGCGGCGCGCTCACGCGAGCCGAATCGTCGGCGAGGGCCACACTCGCTGCATCCGCACCGAGTCTGCGAACTGCACCTCGAGCACGAGGCCGAGGGCTGGGTCCGTGAGATGCTCGATCACCACAGCGGACTCGAACGACCCGGCGCCCGGAGGACGAGAACGGATCATGTTGACGGTCGATCCGACCGGCGGCGAACCATCAGGTTGGCAGGTCATATGGCTCACTATCCGCATTCGCGACCGGCTGTCGTCCCCCTTCCGGTTTGAGCACACTGCGCCGCCGGGCCGACGAGATGGCACAGCGACGTCACTCGTTCGAGTGACCGCACGTCGGCATCAGCGCGTCCTGGACCCGCGCGTCTGCAGGTTGAGCCGGAATCCGTCGGTGAGGCTCGCGAGCGTATCAGGGTTGCGCTCCATGCGGTCGGAAACGGAGTCGCCGATCAGTGCCACCTTCGGCTTCTGCACCGCTCCGAGACCGACCGGAACGACCAAGGCCACTCCGCAGCACACGACGGCCGCCAACCTCGCTGGTTTCAGGTGTGTGCGTAGCGTGCGAGGACGGATTCGACGAACTGACCGAGCCTGGCCGCGCCGATGTTGTTCAGGTGGATCCCGTCGGGCCCGAACCAGCCCGGGTGGTTCTCGCTGTAGCGGTCCCAATCCGCGATGACGAACCCGGGCCATTCCTTCGGCTCGCGCCGGATGTCGGCATTCGACGCCTGGTAGACGTGATGCGGGTCGCGCAACGTCAGCCACACGACCCGTTTGACGCCGAGCTTCCGCAAGGCACGCATGACGGCGTCGAGGTCGTGGTCGTAGTGCGACGGCGTGTCGTTGTAGCCGACGTCGACGACGACGATCTTGCCGATGTTCTGGGAGAGCCTGTCGACGAGTTGGAGCACCGTGGGTGGCGGCCCGCTTGATCCCTGGATCGTGCAGCTCGGGCTGACGAGGCGTCGGCAGCCTCGGGTCTCCAGATCGAGCCAGAACTGCTCGTTCAGCGCGGAGATCGCGACAGGGTTGCGCTCCATCCGGTCGGCGACCGAGTCGCCGATCAGCGTGACCTTCGCCTTGGTTGCGGCAGCGGCGACGGCGAATCCGATCGCGAGCAGAGTCACCGCGAGCGCCAGGATGCTGCAGCGACGCATCGCAACCAACCTACGGGCCGTTCGTGAGCGGAAGGTAAGGATCCCCACGGCGGTTGGTGGCGGGCCCACTCGGTTGGGGGAAGGGAACGCGCAGACCCGCCGTCGGCCCTATTCGTCTCGACCGCCGGGATTCCCCCCGGTCGAAGACCCGTCAGGAAGACGGAGCCGGTCTGCGGCCGAAGCCGAACGCGACGAGGACCCTCTGGGCCTGCGGGCGGATCAGCGCCGTCACGAATCTGTGCGCCGCACGCAGGTGCCTCGCGTTCTTGAGCACACACACCTCGTAGACGACGTGCGGCTGTGCCGACTCGCGGATCGCGATCGCGAGCACCTTGCCACGTACCGGCTTGACGTCCGTGACGTAGACGAAGCCGGCGTCGGCTTCCCCCAGCGCGACCTTGGCGACCACGCTCTTCACGTCGGTCTCCTTGCTGACGACGTTTCTGAGCACCGCATCGGTGATCCCCAGGTTCTTGAGCACCGTCAGCGTGTACGCGCCGACGGGAACGCTCGCATCACCGATCACGATCCGGACGCCTTGTTTCGCCAGGTCGGTGACGGAGTGGATCCGCGCCGGGTTCGACCTCGGCACGATCAGGACGAGCGTGTTCGTCGCGAACGGGATCGGCTTCTCGACGAGACCCTTCTGGAAGAGAAGCTCGGGGTACTTGGGACTCGCCGCCGCGAACACGTCGATCTGGGCGCCGAGCTGGATCTGCGCGGCCAGCTGGTCGGAGCCGGCGAAAGAGTAGCGCGGCTCAGGGTTGATCTTCGGGAACACCTCGGTCAGCGACGCTGCGGCGAACACGGCGAGCTTCCCGCTGTCGACACGCCGTGCGGACGAGGGGGTCGAGGCTGCGAGCGCGGCGAGGAGAGCGCCGGCCAGCGCGAGCAAGGCGTGGCGTCGAGTGGTCATGACGTCTTCCTACCACACCCGTCTCGCCCATGCAGTGCCTAGGCAGCATCATCGCCCCGCTCCAGGCCCGCCATACGGCTCGAGCATGGCGACCAGGCTCCGGCGGAGCTCGAGCAATCGCTCCGAGTGATCGCGCCGCGACAGCATTCTCTGCACAGCGAACAGCACCGAACGGCCCTCGACCCGGTCCGTCCCGACCAACCCTCCCCCGGCCTCGACCGCGCGTGTGAGCCGGTCGACAAGACTCGCGGCCGCTTCGTCGTGCGCGAGGCGGTCCACGAGCTCACGCGCCTCGTCGTCGCTGATCGGGACACCACGGACGTGGATCACCCCGCCAGCATAGGCGAACATATGTTCGTAGGGAAGGCAGGGCGCTCGACCACCTGGGAGGTGTAGGTTGGGCACTGGCCCTTGCAGCGATGTCCTACCCCGTCGCTGCCTTTGTGCCGGGAAGGGGCGAGACTCTCCCCAAAAGACAACCTCGCCCCTTCTACCCCTCAACCAATCCCGGCAGCCGCCTAAGCGGGTTGAGACTATCCCCAGCCGACACCGGCGCCTACGGGCCGATGGTCCAGGATCGTTCGGGACCTCTGGGGCGGATGGGGTGTGGGAAGCAGGCCCACGACACGTCCTCCTAACAACGATCGGCACGCGCCCGCCGGACCTCCTTCGCACCCCCTGACGTATCTGCAGTCGACATCGGTCCTCGTCCCGGGAGGCATGAGATGAGACGTGCGTGCGTATCCGTCGTGATGTGTGCCCTGCTTGCTGCAAGCTGCGCCGTCGGGGCTCGGGCCGACGGCCTGCCGGTGCTCGGCATCGACGCCGGCGGCACCGGCGTCGCCTCGGTGGCGGGCAACGCCCGCTACGTGACGCTCTTTGCAGGTGCGAACACGGTGGTTGCGCGCATCGATCCACGCGGCGGCCGTGTGCTCGCCTCGACGCTGCTCCGCGGCTCGTTCACCATCCCGGCCGTCGCCTATGACGGCTCGGCGTCGGGGCTCTCCGCCGACGGCACGAGGCTGGTCCTGATCGAGCCGCGACAGTCGTTCCCTCGACGAGAGACGCGGTTCGCCTTTCTCTCGACGCGCTGGCTCCGTCCACTGGGGGCGGTGACACTTCACGGCGACTTCAGCTTCGACGCGATCTCGCCACGCGGCGCGTTCATGTACCTGATCCAGTACACGACGCCGCGCGACCCGACCCGCTATCTCGTCCGCGCGTACGACCTGCGGAATCGACAGATGCTCGCGAAGCCTGTGGTCGATCCGCGCGAGAAGAGCGACAAGATGCGCGGCTCACCGCTGACGCGGGCGATGGGCACCGGCGGCCGAGTCGCGTACACGCTCTACGACGGCGCCGGCGCTACACCGTTCATCCACGCGCTCGACACCGGCCACGGAACAGCCCGATGCATCGATCTGGCGATGCTCAAGGGCAAGGACTACCTCTGGCAGCTAAGACTGACCCTCAGCCGCGACGGCCGGACGCTCGCCGTCCACGACGGCGGCGACGTCGAGGCGGTAGTAGACACGCAGACATTCCGGGTGAGCACACCCACACCCGCTGTCGAAGCCCGAAAGGTCGAGAGTCACTCGCTTCGCATCGCTCTCGCGAGCATCGCGGTGCTTGCGACCCTCGGGCTACTCGCGTGTGGCGCCGTGATCGTGCGACGCCGTAACCGGCCGGCGCGAGCGGGTGAGGCGGCTACGTGACCTTCCACGGATCGAGGTAGACGTCGTCGACCTGCGGTGTGCCGGCAGTGGCGACGAGGCGAAACTGCACGGACTGCGTGAGGAGTGGCAGGACGCCACCCAGCATCGAGATCTCGGGAGAAGGCTGCCAGGTGCCGTTGCTCGTCACAGACCCGCCGTCGAAGATCCCGAGGACGCTCGAGAGGAGTCCGTTGTAGATGACCTGCACCTTCACGTTCCCGCCGGAGGCACCGCCGACGACGAACCGCATCTTGCTGGAGAGGAGCCCGATGCACATCGGCGCGCTCGTTGCCGTGGCCCCTGCGGGCAGGCGCAAGGAGTACCGGTCGCTCGAGCCGTGGAGGTAGTAACGCTCGTTGCCGGCGACGATCTTGGCGCCGCCGCTAAGCGTCCAGCCGCCGATGCTCGACTCGAAGCCGCCGCCCGGGAGGAACGCGTAGTTGGCGTAGTCGGACCAGGGGCGAAATGCCTGCGTGGTCGGGTCGGGGCAGCTGATACCGAGACCTGCGCTCGCCGGGCTTACTGTCGCCACGAGCGCGCTCAGCGTTGCCAGGCCGAGCACGAAGAGTATGCGCAAGCGATGCGCAGCCACCATCCGAACCACCGTTCCCCTCGAATTTGATTGCCGCAGAAACTGGTCGCAGTGTCCACGACGACCGCCGACCCGCCTCCCCCTCCTGGGGGATATCGCTTGCACGGCAATGCGGGCTCGCGACGAACTTCCGTTCCCTCGCGAGGCCGAGCCTTCCCAACTACGTCGCGCTGACATCCGGGTCGACCCAGGCATCGGCGACGACGGCGCCCCGTCGTCACACACGCTCGGCGCGCCGAGCATCTTCTCCCAGCTCCGCGGCGGCTGGCGCGCGCTCGTGGAGTCGATGCCTGCGAACTGCGTGGTCGGACGCCGGCGATCTCTACGTCGTCCGCCACAACCCGGCCGCCTATTACACGGATATCCGCCGGGCCTGCGCGCGCCAAGACGTGCCACTCCGCAAGCATCTTGATCTCTCGGCGCGGTTCACGTTCGTCACGCCCAACCTCTGCCACGACATGCACTCCTGCGAGAGGACCGGCGACGACGTGGCCGCACAGACGCGCGTCGGGGACAGTTGGCTCGCCGGCTTCGTCCCGACGCTTCTGACACGTCCGGAATACGCCTCGGGAACGACGGCGATCTTCATCACGTGGGACGAGCCCGACGTGGGCTCGGCCGACGCGCACGTCGCGACTCTCGTCATCTCGCCCTCCACGCGTTCCGGAACGCGGTCGGCGAAGACATTCAGCCACTACTCGCTGCTGCGCACGACCGAGGAAATGCTCGGCATCAGGAGGCACCTGGGACAGGCGGCCGAAGCCCCCAGCATGAGGGGCCCTTCCATCTCTGACGACAGCCGGAGCGACGTCTAGCCTGGCGCCGTGGTCGTCGGCGCGAGCCTCCATTTCATCGTCCACTGGCCCACGCACGGCGGTTACAACTTCATCAGCGGGCCGCTCGCGGACATCACGCTGGTCACTGCCTTCGTCGGCACGCTGATCCTCTGGTGGAGGAAGCACAACTGCCACATCCACCGCTGCTGGCGCCTGCAGTGGCATCCGCATCCGAGTCATGGCCACCCGGTCTGCAAGAAGCACCACCCGGACGGCTACAGCGTGCACGCGAACTAGCCGCAGCCTGCAGGTCTACGGCTCCATCCTGTCTAGGAGACGCTGCCCGGTTCGCAGGCGGGATCGAGCGCCGCGGCGTTCGATGAAGCAGGTGAGTGCCGGGGCCGCGTTGCGAGCACCGATCCCACGAGCACGAGCGCGAACCCCACACCCATGCCCACGGTGAAGCGCTCATCCAGCACGACAACGCCGAGCACCCCCGCCACCGCGGGGTTGACGTAGGTGATCACAGTTGCACGCACCGGACCGATCTCCGCGATCAGCGCGAAAAAGACGAGGAACGCGAGCGCCGTGCAGACGACGGCGAGCGCGAGCACCGAGCCGACGACCGCTCCCGACGGCGCGCGCCCGACCCCGGCGAGCGCCGTGATCGGGACGTAGGCGAGGGCAGTGACCCCCAGCGACGCGCCGATCACGCCGAGCGGTGGAAGGTCGGCGAGCCAGCGCTGCAGGATCACGGGCCCGACCGCATAGCAGACGGCAACCGCACCGATCTCGACGATGCCGGCAGCGCTCGCGCCCTGGACGTCGAGACCAAGGATGCTCGCGACGCCGAGCACGCCGAGCAGCAAGCCCACGCCGCCGTGGAGAGTGAGCCGCTCGCGACTACCCGTCCATGCCAGTAACGTCGCCACGAGCGGGACGCCCGCAATGAGCAGCCCGGTAAGCGAGCTCGAGACGTGTTGCTCAGCCGTCCCGAGCAAAATCCACGGCAGAGCGATCTCGATCCCCGCGAAGGCGAGCAGCGGCACAGGCCGGCGCAGCACCGCGCGCAACTGACCCCGGAACGCAGCGATCGGCAGCAAGAGGAGCGCGCCCAGCGAGGTGCGACAGAGTACGAGCATCGAGGGCGTGATGTCCCTGACTGCAACCTTGATCAGCAGGTACGGAATACCCCAGATCACGCACATCGAGGCGAACAGAAGCCAGCCGTGGTGCGACATCGAGCTCCCAAGCGCCGCGCGTGCCCGCATCTCGACCACGCTAGCGGGAAGCCCGGCAGACGTTGCGCAGGACCTGCCCGTCGGATCGAGCGTTACTCACGCGTGGGGCACCGTTCAGCTTCCAGAGAGCCAGGCGCGACGTCATCCCCGTGGCGAGGCGGCTGCCGTTGAGATTGACGCCGACAGGCGCGACCACGTAGCGGGTACCGAGCGGTCGGCCCGAACGGAACGAGAGACGGCCCTGCCGATCAAGCGTCAGTGCCGTGGGCGCATCGCCACCTTCGCCACCGAGCCGCAGATTTCGGTTGACCGACGTGTTGAAGAACTCGGTCTCGAGGCCGGCCGTACGATCGATCGCCGATGAGGTACAGGTACCGCCAACCGAGATGACGGCTACTTCGGATCCGGCTCCAACCTCCCGGTCGACCCATGAGCGTGGCCCGTCGCCGAGCCCGTATGCAGACGGAGCGACGAACGCCGACCTCCACGCCAGGGAAGTGTTGACGACGAAGACGACGGCGATCACGCCGACGAGAATCCACGCCAATCGCCGCGGAAGGACTCCGACCAGCACGACGACCGCCAGCGCAAAGACGACTGCGACGGAGCGGAGCGTGATCACCGGAACCTTTCCCGCGACGATGCCGACCTTCCACCACAACTTGGTGGCGAGCGCCTCGAACTGGTTGAACCAGTTGGCTCGCCCGATCTCTCCGTACGGCAGCGTGGCGAGAACACAAACAGCCGTCGCGGCGCCGAGGATCAGGGGCTTGACGGGGCGCGGCATGCCGGCAGAGACCCAGAACGCGAGCGCGATCAGCCACAGGGGCACGAAATAGAAGAGGTAGCGGTCGTAGAGAATGCCGAGTCCGAAGCGCGTGCTGGCAAAGGCGGCCACCATCACGATCCCGGCGACGCTCTGTCCGACGAACAGTCCGAGAAACGAGCCGTGGGGCCGGGATCCGGAATGTGCGCGCCGCGCGAGCTGCACCACGACGACGGGGGCGACGATGAGTGGGATCGCGCCGAGGTAGAGACCGAGGTCGCCGACTTCGTAGACCATCCACTTGGCAACGGAGGCCGCGTTGTACCCGTGCGAAAGCGGGGCGTACGAGAGCTCATCGGCCTTGCTGCCAGCCCGGCTGAGTAGTCGGGCGACCCAGACGCAGCCGCCGACGAGCGCGAGCGCGGACGGCCACATGGAAACGATGCCGCCGCCTCTGACCCTCGCGCGCTCGACCGGCGACACGGCGAACACCAGCACGAGACCGACGAGGTAACCCGCAAAGAGAGTCACGAACTGCGGGCGCTCGAGCACGGCAACACCAGTCGCCGCGAGGACGGCAAGCTGGCGCATGACGGTGGGTCGCTCGAGCGCCACGGCAATCGCGTAGATCGCGAGCCAGGCGAGGAGGTAGCCCAACGCCTCCGTCATCACCACCGAGACGTACATGGACGACGGGATCACAGCCGCGACGGCGGCGATCACGGCGCTCGGTCGAGGCGACAGCAGACGCCGTGCCACGAGGTAGACCGGAATCGATGCGAGCGCGAAGAACAAAGCATTCGCGAGCTTCACGACCTCGTACGCTTGTTCGGGTGACGACGAAATGCGCGTGAAGGCCGCGATCACGATCGGATACAGCGGGCCGTAACCCCACGCCAGACCCCGAAAGCGCAAGCCATGGCCATGTGCAAGCGAGCTTCCCGCCTTCATGTACGACAGCTCATCGAGGAAGAAGCGGGGGACGGAGGCGCGAGACGCGAGCAGCGCCCAGAGACCGAAGGAAACGAGGACGACGACGGCGACACCAGTCGGAGGCGTCACCAAACGGGCGCGCGGAGCGACCACCGCACGGTGATGCTAGCGGTCTCGTGGGTCCGCCACGATCAGCCCAGGCGTTTCAGACGAACACGCCGAGCGGCAGCGTCAGACCCACGTTCCAGATGCCCGCGTCGACGACCTCGTGGATCTTGAGGTCGCCTGCAAGGCTGCAGAGCACGTACGCGTCCTCACGCGTGAGGCCGTGCTCGTCGACGAGCCAGGCGATCATGTCGCGCACCGCAGCTCGCGCGCCCGACAGCAGATCGGCGTCGATCCCCATCGTGCCGTGGTACGGCCCCGGCGACCCGATCGGCTCCGGCACCCGAAACGCCGGCCCCGGGATCACCCGCTCGCGGAGGTGGAATCGAAGCGAAGCTCTCATGTCGCACTCGACGGCACTCACGCAGACCTCGCCGTCGCCCTGTGCAGCATGGGGGTCGCCGCACGAGAAGAGGGCTCCCTCGCACCAGATCGGCAGCCACAGCGTCGACCCCGTGACGAGGTGACGGCAGTCCATGTTGCCGCCACCCTTGTGCGGCGGGAACGGCGAGAGCTGTCCCGGGTCGTCGGTCGGCACGCCCATCGTCCCGAGGAAAGGCTGGATCGGCACCTCTACGCCGGGAGCAACCATTGCAGTAGAGCCTCCGCGGAGGTCGTACGTCTTGAGAAACGGCCCCGGGAAGTCGTCGGCGAGCAGCCCGAGGCCGGGAATGAACGTCGTCCAGCCCCACGGTCCGGGTGTCAGCTCGAGGACCTCGATCTCGAGCGTCTGACCGGGCAGCGCGCCGTCGACGTGCAACGGCCCCGCCAGGTTGTAGATCGTCTCGAAGTCCCAGACGACTTCGTCCACGGTCGACGTCTCCTCGACCTGGCCGTGTCCGGCCATCAGGAGCTCATAGTGGACGACGTCGCCGGACTGGACGACGAGCGCCGGGTCGCGCGCCCCGTCCCAGTCGTGGTGGATCTTGCTCACGTCGAGCGTGTGCTCGTGGGTCATCGACGTTCCTCCTCGGCCGGCCTGCGGACTAACCGGTGTCGAGTCTACGGCGAGGAAGCCAAATAGCTTCGCCGGGCTCGTGAAGCGCGAGCAGCGAGGGAGCTGGGCGCTTCTTCAGGGTCGCGCCAGACCAGTTGCAGGTTCTGCGCGACCTCCTCGGCGAACGAGGCGGTGGTCGGCGGAACCGACCCCAGGCGTCCGGCAAGCGCACCGGCTGCCGCTATCGCAACGCCAACCAGATTGGTCTGGACGCGAGTCCGGCAGGCGTTGCAGCAGACAGCCCCCATCCGCGCGTGCTCGCCCTACTTGGCTGCCGCCTGGGCGAGGGTGCAGGCAGTCGCGTCGTAACATGTCACTTGAATCTCTCCCGGCAGGGGCGTACGGTCCACGGCCTTGCATTCGATCAGGAGGGGTCGAGGAGCCATGAAGTGGCATGGGATTTTGCTCGCGGCGGTGGCGGTCGTCGTCGGGGTGGGCGCAACGCTCGGGGGCCTCAGCGGAGCGGCGCGAAGCGCGCCCGTGAGCAAGGCCACCGTGCGCGCAGGGCAGTACGGGGGCACGCTCAAGCTTCTGTACCAGGGCGCGTTCGGGTCGTGGGACCCGATGATCGACTACACGCTCGAGGGCTGGCAGCTCAAGCAGGCGACGGTCGACGGTCTCACCAACTTCAAGCGTACGAACGGCACCGCCGCCTACACGGTCGTGCCCGACCTGGCGACCGCGATCCCGAAGCCGACCGACGGCGGCAAGACGTGGGTCTTCCACATCCGCAAGGGGATCAAGTTCTCGAACGGGAAGACCGTCCAGCCGAGCGACTTCCTTTACACGTTCCTGCGGATCTTCAAGGTGCACGGTCCGACCGCGTCGAGCTTCTACGGCGTTCTCGTCGGGGCCGACAAGTGCCTCAAGACCGCCGCCTCCTGCACGCTCAAGGGCGGCGTCGCCGCCGACGACGCGGCCGGGACGGTGACGTTCCACCTCACCCGAGCCGACGGCGAGTGGCTGCAGAAGCTCGCGGTGCCGCTCGCGAGCGTCGTGCCGGCCGGCACGCCCAACAAGGACCAGGGCCCGAAGCCGATTCCGAGCACCGGCTCGTACTACATGAAGTCGTACGACCCGAACCACATGATCACGCTCGTCCGCAACCCTTACTTCAAGGAGTGGTCGAAGGACGCACAGCCGAAGGGCTATCCGGACGTGATCACCGAGCGGTTCGACCTCACCGGTGAGGCCGAGGTGACCCAGGTGGAGAACGGCCAGGGCGACTGGATCGGCTACTCGATCCCGACCGACCGCCTCAACGAGCTCGCGACCAAGTACCCGAACCAGCTGCACCTGAACCAGCTGACGGCGAACTGGTACGCGCCGATGAACGTCAACATCCCGCCCTTCAACAACCTCGACGCGAGGCGCGCGGTCAACTACGGGGTCGATCGCGCAGCGGTGATCCGGCTCTTCGGCGGCTCCAACCTAGCGCGTCCGAGCTGCCAGATCCTGCCCAAGGGCTTCCCGGGACACGTCGACTACTGTCCATACACGAAGAACCCGGGCACCCAGTGGACGGCGCCCGACATGACGAAGGCGCTCGCCCTCGCGAAGAAGTCCGGAACGCAGGGTCAGACTGTTGCCGTCGTCGCCCAGAACACTGCAATCGACAAGGCCGTCGGCCTCTACCTGCAGAGCCTGCTCACCAAGCTGGGCTGGAAGGCCTCGTTGAAGGTGCTGTCGCCCAACATCGAGTTCAACTACATCCAGAACACGAAGAACAAGGTGCAGATCAGCGTCACGCAGTGGTACCAGGACTATCCGGGCGCGGCCGACTTCCTGAACGTGCTCTTCGGCTGCGGCTCGTTCCATCCGGGCAGCGACACGAGCATCAACATCGCCGGTTTCTGCGACAAGGCGATCCAGAAGCAGATGGACACGGCGATCGGGCTGACGGCCGTCGACACGACGGCGGGCAACAAGCTGTGGGCGAAGATCGACCATGAGGTCACCGACCAGGCGCCGGCCGCCGTCCTCTTCAACCCCAAGAACATCGACTTCACGTCCAAGCGTCTGGGCAACTTCACCTTCAGCGGGCAGTACTACTTCCTCGTCGACCAGGCCTGGGTGCAGTGAGCTAGCCGCATCCAAGGCTCCATCCGTGGCGGAAAACCCAGGCAGGAGCCAGGCGCGGAGCCCATGGGCTCTCGCCTGGCGCCGCCTGCGGCGGAACCGCATCGCACTCGTCGCGTTCGCGCTCTTCTGCCTGATCGTGATCGCCTGTCTGGCGGCCCCGCTCTACGCGCACGACGTCGCCCACACGAGCCCGTTCACCTCGAACGTCAACGGCACCACGATCGTCAACGGGAAGACCGTGCCCGTGCTCCAGCAGGGAGGCGGCGCCCTCGGGATCGGCGAGACGCCGATCGGGCCTACCTGGGACATCCACCACTACTTCTTGGGCGCCGACGGGCAGGGCCGCGACGTCGCAGCGCGGCTCCTCTACGGCGGGCGCAACTCTCTGCTGATCGGCGTCGCCTCGGCGCTCATCTGCTGCGCGCTGGCGCTCCTCATCGGTCTCGTCGCGGGCTTCTACGGCGGGTTCGTCGACAACGTCCTCGCCCGTCTCCTCGACGTCATCTGGGCCTTCCCGGTCTACCTGCTCGCGATCTCGATCTCCGTGATCGCGCTCACGAGCGGGCTCCACCTCGGCTTCGTCACGCTCGCCGCCGGGAGCCTCTGGATCCCGATCGGGATCATCGCCATCGTCTACGTCCCTTACGTCGGGCGCCCGATCCGGGGCCAGGTGCTGTCGGTGCGCGAGAAGGAGTACGTGGACGCGGCGGTCGCGCTGGGCGCGTCCAATCGATTCCTGATCTTCAGCGAGATCCTGCCCAACGTGATCACGACGGTGATCGTGTTCTTCCCGCTCGTGGTGGCGACGAACATGCTCACCGAGTCGGCGCTCTCGTTCCTCTCGATCGGAGTGCAGCCGCCCGACGCGAGCTGGGGCACGATCATCTCGGACGGCCAGGAGTTGCTCTACACGCGACCGCTTGTCGCGATCGCACCCGGTATCGCAATCGTGCTCAGCGTGCTCACGCTCAATGTCCTCGGCGACGGCGTGCGCGACGCGCTCGATCCGCGGGCCAAGTTGAGGGTGGAGCGATGATCGCGTTCATCGCCCGGCGGCTCGTCTCGACCGTCTTCGTGCTGTTCGCGATCAGCCTGCTGACGTACGTGATCTTCTTCGCGACGCCGGGCGTCGACCCCGCCGCACGCATCGCGGGTCGCAACGCCGACCCGCAGACGCTCGCGGCCGTCAAGCACGACTTCGGGCTCGACCGGCCGCTGCCCATCAAGTACGGGATCATGATGAAGAAGCTCTTCTGGAGCCGCGATCTCACGTCGTACGTTAACCGCGGCGCGCGCGTGATCCCGCAGGTGACGACGGCAGCGCCGGTGACGCTCTCGCTCGTCCTCGGAGCGGCCGTGATCTGGGTGCTCGTCTCGATCGCGATCGGGCTGACGGCGGCGGTGTTTCGCGGCACGGTGATCGACCCGCTACTGATGATCCTCGGCCTGATCGGCATCTCGATGCCGGTGTTCTGGCTGGGCGAGGTCGTCAACCTGATCACGCAGTCGAGCCTGCACGACTCGGTCTTCCACTGGGTGCCGCCGCTCGGCTACACGCCGCTGACGCGTGACCCGCTGATGTGGGCAAAGCAGCTGCTCTTCCCCTGGATCACGCTCTCGATCCTCTACATCGGGTTCTACGGACGCGTGCTCCGCTCGAACCTGCTCGAGGTCTACGACGAGGACTACGTCCGCACGGCACGCGCCAAGGGGCTGACCGAGCGGCGCGTGCTGCTGCGCCACGTGCTGCGGACCTCTCTGGTCACCTTCGTGAGCCTCTTCGGGCTCGACTTCGCCGCGCTCGTCGGCGGCGGCGCTCTCCTCACCGAGGTCGTCTTCGGCCTTCCCGGCATCGGCCTCCTCACGTACCAGTCGCTGCAGAACCTAGACCTGCCCGTGATCCTCGCCACCGTCATGTACGCGTCATTCTTCGTCGTGCTCGCGAACGCGCTGGTGGATGTCCTCTACGCCTGGCTCGACCCGCGGGTGCGCGTTGCCTGAGCCGACCGCGGCGCCGCTCCTCGACGTGCGCGACCTGCATGTCTTCTTCCGCACCGAGGACGGGCTCGTGCGTGCAGTCGACGGCATCTCGTTCACCGTCGCGCCGCGGGAGATCGTCGGCATCGTCGGCGAATCGGGCTCGGGCAAGAGCATGACCGCGATGGCGATCATGCGCCTGATCCGCGACCCGAACGCGATCATCGGCGGCCAGGTGCTCTACCGCGGCACCAACCTGTTCGCGCTCTCCACCGGCGACATGCGCGACGTCCGCGGCTCCGAGATCGCGATGGTCTTCCAGGACCCGATGACCTCGCTGACGCCGGTCTACCGCGTAGGCTGGCACATCGCCGAGCAGATTCGCGCCCACGAGCGCGTCTCCCGGGCGGCCGCCATGCGACGAGCCGTCGACCTGCTCGGAGCGGTCGGCATCCCCCACCCCAAGCTCCGCGTCGACGACTTCCCGCACCAGTTCTCGGGCGGCATGCGCCAGCGCGTGATGATCGCGATGGCCCTGTCCTGCAACCCGTCGGTGCTGATCGCCGACGAGCCGACGACGGCGCTCGACGTCACCATCCAGGCGCAGATCCTGGAGCTGATCCTCCACCTGCGCGAGGAGTTCGGCTCGGCCGTCGTGATCATCACCCACGACATGGGCGTGATCGCCGACGTCGCCGACCGTGTCCTCGTGGTCTACGCGGGGAGGATCGTCGAGGACGGGCAGAAGCTGGAGCTCTTCGAGAACGCGCAGCATCCGTACACGTGGGGTCTGCTCGGCTCGATCCCGCGGCTCGACCGGCCGAAGCCGAGGCGCCTGACCACGATCCCCGGACTGCCACCCTCGCTGATCGACCTGCCGCCGGGGTGCGCCTTCCAGCCGCGCTGCCCGCACCGGTTCGCAGCGTGCGCGGAGCCCGTCGAGTTGGTCGCCCGCGTCGCGCCTTCGCATCACGACCGCTGCGTCCTGCCGCTCGAGGAGCGGCGCTCGAAGCGCGAGCCCACCGTCCACCCGGAGCAGCGGTGATGGCCGACCCGCTCCTGGAGGCGCACGGCGTCACGAAGCACTTCCCCGTCAAGGGCGGCGGTGTCGTGCGCCGCACGATCGGCCAGGTCCAGGCGGTCGACGACGTCTCCTTCGACGTCGCCGCCGGCGAGACCGTCGGCCTGGTGGGCGAGTCGGGCTGCGGCAAGACGACGCTCGGGCGCTGCGTCGTCCGGCTGCACCAGCTCACCGCCGGCACGATCCGCTTCGCCGGCCGGGACATCTCCGTGCTCAACCGCCGCGAGCTGCGGCCAGTGCGGCGTCAGCTGCAGATGGTCTTCCAGGACCCGTACGCCTCGCTCAACCCGCGCAAGCGCGTCGGCACGATCATCGGCGACCCCCTCCGCATCCACGGGATCGCCGACGGCAGCGAGGCGAAACGTCAGGTGCAGGAGCTGATGGAGGTCGTCGGCCTCTCTCCGGAGCACTACAACCGCTACCCGCACGAGTTCTCCGGCGGTCAGCGCCAGCGCATCGGCGTTGCGCGCGCGCTCGCGTTGCGGCCGCAGCTGATCGTCGCCGACGAGCCGGTCTCGGCGCTCGACGTCTCGATCCAGGCGCAGGTCGTGAACCTGCTCGACGACCTGCAGGACGAGTTCTCGCTCACGTACGTCTTCATCGCGCACGACCTCGGCGTCGTCCGGCACGTGTCCGACCGGGTCGCCGTCATGTACCTCGGCGTGATCGTCGAGGTCTCGCCCGCGGAGGAGCTCTACGAGCGGCCGATCCATCCGTACACCGAGGCGCTCCTGTCGGCGGTGCCAATCCCCGATCCGCGGCTGGAGGACGCGCGCGAGCGGATCGTGCTCACCGGCGACGTGCCGAGCCCGGTCGCGCCGCCGTCGGGGTGCCGCTTCCACCCGCGCTGCCGCTACGCGACCGAGATCTGCGCACAGGAGCAGCCGCCGCTCGTGCCCTACGGCTCGAGCGGCCACCTTGCGGCATGTCACCACCCGTTGAACTTCACTGCTGTCAATGCTGAAGGGAGGCCGTAGATGTCGACAGGCACTGTCACCGAGGGGCAGATGGAGTGGGAGACCCACACGACCTGGTATCAGGTCGTCGGCACGCTCGACCCTGGCTTGGAGCTCGCTCCGGTCGTGCTCGCGCACGGTGGCCCGGGCGCGTCCCACGACTACATCGAGCCGATTGCCGAGCTCTCCAGGTCTGGGCGAGCGTGCATCCTCTACGACCAGGTCGGCTGCGGCCGCAGCCAGCATCTGCCGAACGCCCCTGCCGACTTCTGGACGGTGGAGCTGTTCAAGCGCGAGCTCGTCGAGCTCACCCGCCACCTCGGGATCGACGGCCGCTACCACGTGCTCGGCCAGTCGTGGGGCGGGATGCTCGCGATGGAGCACGCGCTCGAGCATCCCGCGGGCCTCCTCAGCATCAGCGTCTGCGACTCGCCGGCGAGCATGGAGCTCTGGGTCTCTGAAGCGAACCTCTTGCGCGATCAGCTGCCGCCCGAGGTGCAGGCGACGCTGCTGCAGCACGAGGAGGCGGGCACGACCGCCGACGCCGCCTACCAGGAGGCCGTCGAGGTCTTCTATCACCGCCACCTCTGCCGGGTCGAGTGGCCGGACGGCCTCAAACGCTCGTTCGCCGCGATCGACGCCGACCCGACCGTGTACCACACGATGAACGGCCCCAGCGAGTTCCACTGCATCGGCACCTTGCGCACCTGGGACATCACCGACCGGCTGCACGAGATCGACGTGCCGACGCTGCTCGTCTCCGGGGTCTTCGACGAGGCGACCCCGCGCATCGTCGGCGAGATCCACGAGCGCATCCCGAACAGCAAGTGGGTGCTGCTTGAGCAATCGAGCCACACGCCGCACATCGAGGAGCCGGAGGCGTTCCTCGCGGCGGTCGAGGAGTTTCTCGCCGAGGTGGAGGCGGCGTCCGCGGCAGCCTGACTCAGCGGGCGCGGGCGCCTGCGCCGTCAGCCGTCGACGAGCTCGTCCAGGACGCGCGCCAGACCGTGCGCCGTGGTCATCGCGCTGAGACCGAGCATCGCGGACTGCCCGGGCGTCAGTGAGAGACTGTCGATCGCCTCGAAGAGCTCCTCTGCGTGGCCGGGATCCAGCTCGGCATGCCCGCGCATCGTCCGGAACGCAACCGCACCAATGCCTGTCCTGGCCATCAGCAGCTCGACGTCTTCAGGCCCAGGCGGGTACCCCTCGAGCAGCGTCGTGTATCCGAGGAGGGCGACGGGGTGGTAGTGGAAGATCCAGTAGTACTGCGCTCCGACGACCCCTGCGACGGCCGGCGAAGGGACCCGCTCGAGGACCTGCGCGCGGTCCCACCCCAGTGCGTCGAGATCCTCCAGCAGCCACTCGTCGTGGCGAAGCTCCTCCTCGATGTGCTTCTCGAAGTAGGCAGCGACGGCTGCGGCAGTCGGGTCGCCCGGGGCAAGGGCCTCACCCTGCGTCCGTGCCGCCTCCATGAGCGGCACGCTGGCCCGGACGATCCAGTGCATCCGTACGAGGTACTCGGGATACAGATCGCGGACCTGCGGGTGGTCGACGAAGCGATGCCCTGCGCGTGAGAGATCAGGCAGCAGCAGGCTCAGCAGCCCTCGCAGGCGCTCGCTCTCGCTCATCGTGACGCCGGCGCGAGGCATGCGTCGATGCCGGAGGCTAGAGGTAGTAGAGCCTGGGGTTGTACTCGTCGTACAGGAGCTCTCGGTCGAGCCCCTCCACGAGCTCATCCAGGACTCCTCCCAAACCTACGAGTGTGTCGACGAGCTCACCCGGCAATCCAGCATTAATCGCGATTCCCCGCGCCTTGTCTACGTCACCGTCGCGAACAGCCTCTACGACCTCCATCAACGAGGCTACCTTGTTCAGGTCGGCCCTATTTCCAAAGGTCACTTTCCTATCGCCCACAGAAGTCCCTCCCGGTCGGGGAGGCACGGATCTACTCCCTTTCTGTCATATTGTCAAGTCCGCGGAGCGCGCTGCTGATCGCGAGCAGAAAACGACGCCGGACGGGTGAGCAACCCGCCCGGCGTCCTCGGGGGCGACCGCTTGTTACGTCGCCTGAACGTTGTGGCGTCGAACCGTCCGCATGAGCAGCAGCATCGACGCTCCCAGCAACAGGATCAGCCCCGCGCCGGTCGCGGCGCCGATGCCGGCGTCCGACCAGTCGAAGCTGCCGGAGTTCACGATCTCGACCGGCTGGATCGCCTGTGCCGCATCGCGGGTGTCCGGTGAGCGGCCGTCCAGAACCTGGAGCTGCGCGTTCTGGGCGTTCTGCGCGGCGTCCAGCGTGTCCGGTGAACGACCGTCGCTGATCTGCAGCTGAGCCGTGTCGGCGGCGTCGAGCGTATCGGGCGAGCGTCCGTCGAACACCTGGAACTGCGTGTTGTATGCCCCGCTCGTGTTGCGCGCGGCGACCGGCTTCGCCGTCTGCAGCGTGCCCTGAGCGTCAAGGCGGCCCTGGGCCGCATCGCGCGTGTCTGGAGATCGTCCGTCGAGCACGACTGTCGACGTCGAGCCGTGTGACTTGACGTAGCGCTCGAAGGCGTCGGGCGCCTGGCTCGTGTCGATCACACCCTGGCCGTACGGATGCGCAGCGACGTAGCGCTCGAACGCGTCGGGCTGCAGGTGGGGTGTCGGCTTGCCGAATGCAGGGTTCGGGCCGACGAACAATGCCACGATCGCCGCGAGCATTGCCGCCTGCACCAGTCGGATGTAGTTGATCGGGGTCATGCTGGTCGCCTCCTTCGATGTCAGCCGCCCTTCGCGGCTTTCGTGCCCAATAGACCGCCGACGGCTAAAGCGGCGGTAAGCCGGGGGTAAAGCGGGACTTTGTGCAAGGCGCGTCGGTCGCGTAACGTCGTTGCCAGCGGAGAAAGGCCCATGCGCTACGGACTCCTGGGACGGCTCGAAGCGAGCCACGAAGGCCGCGCGATCGAGATCGCGGGTGCGAAACAGCGCGCGCTGCTCGCGGTTCTCCTGCTGAACGCGAACCGCGTCGTCTCGAGCGATTCGCTGATCGAGGCGCTCTGGGAAGACCATGCTCCCGACACCGCCTCGAAGGCCCTTCATGTGCACGTGTCGCAGTTGCGGAAGCTGCTCGGGGCGGACCGGGTGGAGACACGGAGCCCCGGCTACGCGCTTCGCGTCGAGGAGGGCGAGCTCGACCTCCACGAGTTCGAGGAGCTCGTGCGTCGGGCCAGAGCAAGCCCGCCGGAGAGGGCCGCAGCGATGTTCCGCGAGGCGCTCGCGCTCTGGCGCGGCCCACCGCTGGCGGACCTCGCATCGAGCCGGTTCGCACAGTCCGAGATCGCCCGTCTCGAGGAGAGTCGCCTGCAGGCCGTCGAAGACCGGATCGATGCCGAGCTCGCCCTCGGTGGGCACCGGACGTTGGTCGGCGAGCTCGAGGCCGTCGTCGCCGAGAACCCGCTTCGCGAGCGGCTACGGGGTCAGCTGATGCTGACGCTCTACCGCTCCGGCCGGCAGGCGGAGGCGCTCGAGAGCTACCAGCAGGGGCGCGACATCCTCGTCGAAGAGCTCGGGATCGAACCGGGTCGCCCCCTGCGAGAGCTCCACCGGCGAATGCTGAGGCAGGATCCGCAGCTCGATCCCGTGGGTGCCGCACGGCGAGAACCGGCCCTCGGCACACCGGTCGTGCCGCAGCACGAGCCGCAGGACGTAAGGCCAATCGAGGCCCGCAAGATCGTCACCGTCGTCTTCTCCGACGTCACCGGCTCGACGGCTCTCGGAGAGACGCTCGATCCCGAGTCGCTCAGGCACCTCATGACCCGCTACTTCGAAGAGACGCGCGCAGCGCTCGAGCGGCACGGAGGCACCGTCGAGAAGTTCATCGGGGACGCCATCGTCGCGGTCTTCGGCGTTCCCCGTGCGCACGAGGACGATGCCCTCCGCGCCGTCCGGGCAGCTGACGAGGTCAGAGCGATCCTCGCGGGGCTGAACGAGGAGTTCGAACGTTCGTGGGGAGTGACCTTGGCAGCGAGGACCGGAGTCAACACCGGCGAGGTCATGGCCGGTCATCCCGGTCGCGGCGACGCATTCGTCACCGGCGACGCGGTCAACCTCGCTGCACGTCTCGAGCAGCTCGCGCAGCCCGGCGAGATCCTGATCGGCGACGCGACGCATCGCCTCGTTCACGCGGCCGTGGTCTCGCAGGATGCCGGCCGTGTGCCGCTGAAGGGAAAGGCAGAGCCCGTCCAGGTCTGGAGGATCCTCGAGGTCGTCCCCGGAGTCCCGGGCTGGACACGGCGCCTCGACTCGGAGCTCGTCGACCGCGAGACCGAATCGACGCTGCTCCGCGAGCTGCAGCAACGATCGATCGACCGGTCGGCGGCGGAGCTTGTGACGGTGATGGGAACGGCCGGCGTCGGCAAGTCACGCCTGAACGCAGAGTTCGCCGCCTCGCTGGCGGCGGACGTGACGACGCTACGGGGCCGTTGCCTTCCCTACGGCGAGGGAATCACGTTCTGGCCGGTGGTCGGCGTCCTCCGCGACGCGGCGGGGATCGGTGAGCACGACGCCCAGGAAGACGCTCGCCGCAAGCTCGCAGAGCTCGTCCCGCCGGAACCGGAGGGGGCGCTCGTGGGCGAGCGCCTGGCGGGGCTGCTCGGGTTGTCGACCGAGACCCCGGGAATCCAGGAGACGTTCTGGGCGGTCCGCAAGCTGATCGAGCACCTTGCCGACCGCGGCCCACTGGTCGTGGTCTTCGACGACATCCAATGGGGCGAGACGACCTTTCTCGACCTGCTCGAGTACCTGGTCGACTGGATCACCGCCGCGCCGGTACTGCTCGTCTGCCTGGCCCGCCCGGACCTCCTCGACGTGCGCCCGAACTGGATGGCGGGCAAGACCAACGCCACGCTGCTGACCCTCCGACCGCTCAGCAGCGAGGAGACCGACGAACTCATCCGCAACCTGATCGAGCATGCCGGGCGTACCGAGCAGCTCCTTGCCGGCATTGCGACGACCTCCGACGGCAACCCGCTCTTCGTCGAGGAGACGCTGCGGATGCTGGTCGACGACGGCCTCCTCCGACGGGTCGACGGGCGCTGGACCGTGACGGGTGATCTTTCGAAGATCGCAATCCCACCGACCATCCAGGCTCTCCTGGCGGCCCGTCTCGACCGGCTCGAGCCGCACGAACGCGCCCTCATCGAGCGGGCCTCCGTCGTCGGACGCGTGTTCTGGTGGAGCGCGGTCGCCGAGCTTTCCCCAGACGAGCTCGAGCAGCAGCTCAGCAGTCACTTGCAGTCGCTGCTGCGAAAGGAGCTGATCCGGCCGCACCATTCCGAGCGGGGCGAGGACGACGCGTTTCGCTTCGCGCACCTGCTGATCCGCGATGCGGCCTACAACGCGATCCCGAAGTCGGTTCGGGCCGATCTCCACGAGCGTCTCGCCGACTGGTTCGAGTCGAGACCCGAGCGGACGGCCGACTTTGAGGAGCTGCTGGGCTACCACACGGAACAGGCGCACAGGTCGCTGCTCGAGCTAGGCCCTTCGACCGTGCGTGCAGAGACGCTCGGCAGACGTGCGGCTGCGGCCCTCGCGGCGAGCGGCAGACGCGCGTTCGGGCGCGGGGACATGCCTGCGGCGGCCAACTTGCTTTCCCGGGCACGAAACCTTCTTGGAGCCGAAGATCCCGATCGGCTCGGGCTTCTACCTCTGCTGGCGGTCGCTCTCTCGCAGATGGGCGATCTCGGCGGGTCACAAGCCGTTCTCACCGAGATGACGGAGGCGGCGACTCGTTCGAGCGATACCGGTCTTCAGGCCCACGCCCTCGTCCTCGGGCTGTCGATCGGAATGTGGACGAGCCCGCAGGGGTGGACGGCGGAAGCAGAGGAGACTGCACCGGCTGCGATCGCGACGTTCGAGGAGGTCGGCGACGAAAGGGGCCTCGCACACGCCTGGTCGCTTCTCGCCCTCGTGCACCTGAGCCGTGCCCACTTCGGGCCAGCCATGGCGGCCTGGATGGAGGCGGCCGCGCACGCGCACCTGGCCGGCGACCGCCGCGATGAGCTTGAAAGTCTCTCCTGGGTCCCGCTCATGGTCTGGGCCGGGCCGACGCACGTCGACGAGGGCATCGGGCAGTGCCGCGCGATCCGGGCCTCTGTCGAAGGTGACAAGAAGGCGACATCCAGCTGCCTGTTGGCCGAGGCTGTGTTCGAGGCGGGAACGGGCAAGTTCGATCACGCGCGCGAGCTCATCGCCGAGGCGAAAGCCCTGCTCCGCGAGGTCGCGCTCACCGTCTGGCTGGCAGGACCCCTGGCGCAGTTCGCGGGCTGGGCCGAGCTGCTCGCCGGCGATCCGGGGGCAGCAGAGCGCGAGCTTCGCTGGGGCTACGAGACGCTCGAGGAGATCGGTGAGCTCGGGTGGCTCTCCACCCTCGTCGCCATCCTCGCCGAGGCTGTCTACGCACAGGGGCAGGACGAGGAGGCGGAACGGCTGACGAGGGTCAGCGAGGAGGCGGCCGACGTCGAAGACGCGTATTCACAGGCGCTCTGGCGGAGCGTCCGGGCGAAGGTCCTCGCTCGGCGGGGCGCGCTCGACGAGGCCGAACGACTGGCACGAGAGGCGATCGACAACGCCGACAGCACCGACTTCCAGCTTCTGCGCTGGCACGTCTACCTGAGCGCCGGCGAAGTCTTGCTTCGGGCGGGGAATAACGGCGAGGCCAAACCTCTTCTCGAGCGCGCCGTCGCCGTCGCCGAGGAGAAGGGGAACAGCGTCGGCGCGGAGCGAGCGCGCGCTCTGCTCGGGCAGTAGCCTCAGGAAGCGATCGGGATACGCAGCTCGCGACCCGAGTACACACCGGAGCTCTCGGCCTCCACGAACGGCGCCATCGCGCGCTGGCGCGCTGCCTCGACCTCCGACAGCCGGTAGCGGTCGCGCGATGCGAGCGAGTCCCAGATCGAGATGCCCACCACCTCGTTCCGGTCCTCGGCGAAGCACTCGTATGCGCGAAGCATCCCCTCGGGGAACTCGCTGGGCCGCCAGGCGCGGCGGAAGTTGTCATAGGTGCCGGGCTTGATTCGTCGTGTCGTGATCCATACGACGTATGCGTCCTCTGTCATACACGCCTCCTCCCGTGGAGCGTATCGCTCCCGCGCACGGATGTGAACGGGCGGCGGGTCGCCGTCCGCGTAGGGTTCGGTCTGTGAAGGTGTCGACGCTGACGGCCGCGCTGCAGGAGCTACTCGGCGACGAGTCCAGGGTCTCGGCCGGTGATTCCGATCGCGATCTCCACAGCGAGGACATGACGTTTCACCCCGCGCACCGCCCCGATCTCGTCGTCTACCCCTCGTCGACGGAGGACGTCGTACGCGTCCTCGAGCTCGCCGGCGCCGAGCAGATCCCCGTGACGCCCTTCGGCATCGGCTCCAGCCTCGAGGGTCACGTCATCCCGGTGGAAGGCGGGATCAGCCTCGATCTGTCGCGCATGGACAGGATCCTCGACATCGAGCCGGAGAACCTGACTGCGACCGTGCAGGCGGGCGTCACGCGCTCCGCGCTCGAGCGGGCGGCCGGTCAGCACGGCCTCTGGTTCCCGGTCGATCCCGGAGCGGACGCGACGCTCGGCGGCATGGCGGCGACGAACGCGTCCGGCACGACCACGGTGCGGTTCGGGAAGATGCGGCCCAACATCCTGGCGCTCGAGGCGGTGCTGCCGGGCGGCACGGTGGTCCGGACGGGGTCGCAGGCGGCGAAGACGTCGGCCGGGTACGACCTGACGGGTCTCCTCGTCGGCTCCGAAGGGACGCTGGGCGTGATCACGGAGCTCACACTCCGCCTCTACGGGATCCCCGAGCACGTCGTGGCGGTCCGCGTCTCGTTCCGGTCGCTCGAGGCAGCCTGCCGCACAGCTGTCGGAGCCGTCGCCGCAGGTGCTTCCGTCCGACGCCTCGAGCTGGTTGACGCCACCAACATGCATGCGATCAACACGTACTCGGGAACGAGCTACCCCGAGGTGCCGAGCTTGTTTCTCGAGTCCGCCGGCACCGAGGGATCGGTTGCGGGCGACCTCGAGCTCGTCCTCGCGCTCGCCGAGGAGGAAGGCGCCGTCGAGGTCGTGCACGAGCGGGACGCGGATGCGCGCAACCGCCTCTGGTCCGCACGTCACAACGCTGCCTACGCGTGGTCCCAGATCTGGCCCGGCTCCAGACACTGCTCGACCGACGTCTGCGTGCCGCTGCGCGAGCTTCCGGCGGCGGTGACGTTCGCGAGGGAGACGGCCGACCGGCTCGGTCTACGCGCCGGCATCCTGGGTCACGTCGGCGACGGCAACTTCCACGTCGGCGTGACGCTCGACCCGGAGGATCCGGCCGAGGTGGCGGGCTGGCACGAGCTCTCCCGCCAGGTGGTCGAGGACGCGCTCGCTCGCGGCGGCACCTGCACGGGCGAGCACGGGATCGGCCTCGGCAAGCTGCGGGCGCTCGAGCTCGAGCATCCCGATCTGCTGCCGCTCTACCGCGGCATCAAGGCGGTGTTCGACCCGACCGGGATCATGAACCCGGGCAAGGTGATCGCCGCACCATGAAGGCGCTCGTCAAGGCGCAGGCCGCGGAGGGGTTGTGGCTCGAGGACGTCCCCGAGCCCGAGGTCGGCATCAACGACGTGCTCATCCGCGTGCGCAAGACCGGCATCTGCGGCACCGACCTGCACATCTACGGGTGGGATGCGTGGGCGCAGAAGACGATCCCGGTGCCGATGGTCGTGGGACACGAGTTCGTCGGCGAAGTCGTCTCGTTCGGCGCGAACGTGAGCGACTTCCAGAACGGGGACGTCGTCAGCGGCGAGGGCCACGTGGTCTGCGGCCGTTGCCGCAACTGCATGGCCGGGCGGCGGCATCTCTGCGCCCACTCGATCGGCCTCGGCGTCAACCGGCCGGGTGCATTCGCGGAGTACGTGGCGCTGCCGATGACGAACATCTGGCACCACTGGCCCGGTGTCGACGAGGACGTCGCAGCGATCTTCGATCCGTTCGGGAACGCCGTCCACACGGCGCTCACGTTTCCGGTGCTGGGCGAGGACGTGCTGATCACGGGGGCGGGCCCGATCGGGTGCATGGCCAGCGCGGTCGTTCGTCACGCGGGATCGCGCTACGTCGTCGTCACCGACCTCAACCCCTATCGGCTCGAGCTCGCGCGGCGCATGGGCGCAACCCTCGCGGTCGACCCGCGGGAGCGCGATCTGGGCAACGTCCAGCGTGAGCTGGGCATGACCGAGGGATTCGACATCGGGCTGGAGATGTCCGGCAACGCCGACGCGCTGCGCGACATGATCCACAACATGGCCCACGGCGGCCGCATCGCCATGCTCGGCATCCCGACGGCCGAGGTCGCGCTCGACCTCAACCCGGTGATCTTCAACATGCTGACGCTGAAGGGGATCTACGGCCGCGAGATGTACGAGACCTGGTACCAGATGTCCGTGATGCTGGCGTCGGGGCTCGACATCGGCCCGGTGATCACGCACCGGCTCTCGCACCGGGACTTCGAGGAGGCATTCGCGATCGCCCGCTCGGGTCAGTCGGGCAAGGTGATCCTGGACTGGACGGAAGTCTGACGACGGGAGGCGAGACGCGGTGTACGGAGCGCTTCAAGAAGAGCTGAAGGGCCGGCTGGCCGCCACCCACGAGGCGGGCACCTACAAGACCGAGTTGGTGATGACGACGCCGCAGGGCGCCCACGTCCAGGTCGACGGCCGCGAGCTGCTGAACATGTGCGCCAACAACTACCTCGGGCTGGCGAGCCATCCGGCGATCGTCGAGGCCGCCCACGAGGCGCTCGACCGCTGGGGCTACGGGATGGCATCGGTGCGCTTCATCTGCGGCACGCAGGCGCTCCACCGCGAGCTCGAGGAGCGCCTCTCCTCGTTCCTCGGTACCGACGACACCATTCTCTTCAGCTCCTGCTTCGACGCCAACGGCGGTCTCTTCGAGGCGCTGCTGGGCGAGGAGGACGCGGTCATCTCGGACCAGCTGAATCACGCGTCCATCATCGACGGCATCAGGCTCTGCAAGGCCCGCCGGCTGCGCTACGCGAACGGCGACATGGACGAGCTGGAGGCGCGGCTCGAGGAGGCCGCGAACGCGCGCTATCGCCTGATCGCCACGGACGGCGTGTTCTCCATGGACGGCTACCTCGCGCAGCTCGATGCGATCTGCGACCTCGCCGAGCGCCACGACGCGCTCGTCATGGTGGACGACTCGCACGCCGTCGGGGTCGTCGGCCCCGGCGGGCGCGGCACGCCCGAGCATCACGGCGTCGTCGAGCGCGTCGACATCCTCACCGGGACGCTCGGCAAGGCGATCGGCGGCGCCAGCGGCGGTTACGTCTCTGCCCGGAGCGAGATCGTCGAGCTTCTCCGCCAGCGCGCCCGTCCGTACCTCTTCTCGAACAGCGTCCCGCCCGCCGTCGCCGCCGCCAGCCTCCGCGCGCTTGATCTGATCGAGACCTCTCACGAGCTGCGCGACCATCTGCGCGAGAACACGGCGCGCTTCCGCGCCGGCATGACCGAGCACGGGTTCGACATCCTTCCCGGCGATCACCCGATCGTGCCCGTGATGGTCGGCGACGAGGTCCACGCGGCCGAGCTCTCGGCGAAGCTCGTCGGGCTGGGTGTCTACGCCGTCAGCTTCTCGTTCCCGGTCGTGCCGCGTGGAACCGCGCGCATCCGCACCCAGATGTCGGCGGCCCACAGCCCGGAGGACATCGACTTCGCCGTCGAGAGCTTCGCGGCGGCCCGTGAGGCGGTGGCCGCGGCCTAATAGCGCAACCCTTCGCCGCGTATCAGGGTGGCGACGGTGCGGCGCAGGATGCCGAGGTCGTATCGAACCAGCGCCAGCCCACCCGAGTGCTCGTAGCGCTGGACGTACTCGAGGTCGAGCTTCTCGAAGCTGACGTCCTCGCCCTTCGCCACCTGTGCCGGCCCTGTCCAGCCGGCTCGCAGTCGCAACCGGTAGTCGACGCCCCGGCCGACCTGCGCAGCCACCATCATCGGAGGCCATGGTCTCGGCCCGACGAGGGTCATGTCGCCCCGAAGCACGTTCAGAAGCTGTGGTAGCTCATCGAGGTACCACGGCTTGAGCAGGCGGCGGCCGGACCAGGTGAGCTTCGCGGGGTCGGCCTCGTGCATTCGCGCGTGCTCCCCCGGCTCGCGGATCCCACGCAGAACGTCATCGCGCAGCGTTCGTAGCTTGAGGAGGTCGAACTCGCGCCCGCGCGACACGCGCCGCTCGCGGTAGACGAAGCCGCCCCGATCGCGCCGGCAGACGAGCATGTCGGCTGTCATGGTCGCGACCACGACGATTGCGACGGGCAGGACCAGGACGATCAGGAGCCCGGAGATCGCGATGTCGAGGGCGCGCTTCACGCCCGCGCGAGCACGGCCGTACGCCCTGACCGCTACACGGCGACCGCCTGTTCCACCTCCGCCGACCACTCACCGGCGACCGCGAGCGAGTTCATACGCGCCCGGTGCAGGAACGCCCCCTGCCCCGCCTCGACGTTCGCCGGGTCGCCCCCCCACGCCTTCAGCGCGGATGCCTGGAGCGCGCGACCGTAGGAGAACGACAGCGGCCACGGGCTGCCTTCGACGCGGTTGATCGCGTTCAGGTTCTCGGTCGCCTCGACCTCGGTCTGGCCGCCCGAGAGGAACACGATGCCGGGGACGGCGGCCGGTACCACACGGCGGAACAGATCGACGGTGAGCTCGGCGATCCGCGCCGCGGGGGCCTGCTCGGGACAGCCCTTGCCGGCGACGACCATGTTCGGCTTCAGGAGCGTTCCCTCGAGGTCGACGCCCTGTTCGTAGAGCTCCTCGTACGTCGCCTCGAGTGTCCGCGCGGTGGCGTCGTAGCAGACCTCGATCGTGTTGTCGCCGTCCATCAGCACCTCGGGCTCGACGATCGGCACGAGCCCCGCCTCCTGGCAGATCGCCGCGTAGCGGGCGAGTGCATGGGCGTTGGCGCGGATGCAGCCCCTGGTGGGGATGCCGTCGCCGATCGTGATCACCGCGCGCCATTTGGCGAACCGCGCGCCCAGGCCGACGTACTCCTCGCAGCGCTCTGGCAATCCGTCGAGGCCGAACGTGACGACCTCGCCTGCGTGCAACGCGAGCGGCTTCGCGCCGGTGTCGACCTTGATCCCGGGAACGACGCCCTTGGATGCGAGCAGCTCGGCGAACGGGGTGCCGTCGTCGGCGCTCTGGCGGATCGTCTCGTCGTACAGGATGACCCCGCCGATGTGGTCCTCGAACCCGGGCGTCGTGAGGAGCACGTTCCGGTAGGCGCGGCGGTTCTCCTCGGTCGACTCGACGCCGATGGAGTCGAATCGCTTCTTGATCGTTCCGGTGGACTCGTCTGCTGCGAGGATGCCCTTGTGATCGGCGACGATCGCGCGGGCGGTCTCGAGCAAGTCGTGCGCTGACATCGCCACTACTCCTTTCGTGTCGCTCGTGCGCTTCGGCGAAGACGGGTGACCTTCTCGGATGGATGGTAGGCGGCGATGCGCCTCACCGTGCCGCTTCGGGAGCGCATCACGATCGACTCGGTCTCGACGCCCTGGGCGCTGGCCCTGACGCCGCGCAGCAGCGCGCCGCTCGTGACGCCTGTGGCGGCCACGAAGACGTTGTCCCCGCCGACGAGGTCGTCGGTCGTCAGCACCTTGTCGACGTCGAAGCCGGCGCCGACCAGCGCCTGTCGCTCCTGCTCGTCCCGTGGCCACAGCTTCCCCTGGATGGCACCGCCGAGGCACTTGATCGCGGCGGCAGAGATGACGCCCTCGGGCGTACCGCCGACGCCCATCAGCAGGTCGACGCCGGTGAACGGCTGCGCCGCCGCGATCGAGGGAGCGACGTCGCCGTCGCGGATCAGGTTCACGCGTGCGCCGGCCTCACGGAGCTCGCCGATGAGCGCGTCGTGACGGTCCCGCTCGAGAACGACGACCGTGACGTCCCCCACGTCCATCCCCTTGGCCTCGGCGACGAGGCGGACGTTCTCGGTCGCGGTCGCCTCGATGTCGATCGCGTCGGCGGCCTCGGGCCCGACGGCGATCTTGTCCATATAGACGGCAGCGCCGGGGAACAGCATCGATCCGCGCTCCGCGACGGCGATCACGGCAATCGCGTTTGGCTGGCCGAGAGCGGTCAGGCGCGTACCCTCGAGCGGGTCGACCGCGACGTCGACCTCCGACCCTGTCCCGTTGCCGACGTGCTCGCCGTTGTAGAGCATCGGTGCCTCGTCCTTCTCGCCCTCGCCGATGACGACGACACCGTCCATGGCGACCGTGTCGAGCATCAGCCGCATCGCGTCGACCGCCGCCTGGTCTGCGGCGTTCTTGTCACCCCGGCCGATCCAGCGGGCGGCGCCCAGCGCCGCCGCCTCGGTGACGCGTACCAGCTCGAGTGCAAGGTTGCGATCGGGCCCGACGCTCACTCCGGCGGGGATCGTAACCCCGGAACCTCGACGGCTGCGGCATCGCCCGGTTCGCGAAGCACCACGACCGTGCCTGCGAGCAAGACGAGCACGCCTCCGATGACCACCGCCGCGCCCAGCGACTGGCCGAGGATCGCCCACGCCAGCAGCGCGGCCGAGACCGGCTCGAGGAAGGCGAGCACACCGATCGCCTGCGCCGTCACGTGCCCGAGGAAGGTGACGTAGAGGACCCCGCTCACCCCGGTGAGACGATGCCGAGCAGGAGCAGTGCACCCACCTCACGCCACGAGCTCGGCAGCACCCGTGCCGGGACGGCGAGTAGCGGTGCCAGCGCTACGGCGGCGATGAGGTACGTCCAGAAAGCGAACGTGACCGGATGCAGCTGAAGGCGGAGGCGCTTGCCGTAGATCACGAGCACCGCGTAGAGGGCGCCCGAGCCGAGGCCGGTCGCGATGGCGAGTGGTCTCACGCCGCCGCCGCCCCCGTTGCCGGCGAGGGCGATCAAGACGATGCCCGCGCCGGCCGGCACGAGGGCAGCGAGGGCGACGGGGCTCCAGGACTCCGGCAGGAAGAGCGGCGCCACAGCCCCACGATGCCGCGAGCGACGCGACCGACACGTTCCAGCGCATCGACCGGCTAGTGTAGTGTCTCTCAAATAGCTTGACATAGGGGTTGGGGTGGGGTAGCGTCCTTGAGGTGGGTTCGGCGATCACGAGTACGGTCGCTTCTGACGAGCAGCGCGCGGTGTTGGAGCG
>JACXTT010001013.1_pt1 | contig 48116 bp, 43 predicted proteins | sample 9270951 | NCBI WGS metagenome assembly JACXTT01 (sample SAMN15532306, study PRJNA645909) | rock metagenome | isolation source: weathered quartz diorite | place: Puerto Rico | collected 2017-06-21 | reverse complement strand
GCAGGAAGGCATCAATGAAGCGGGCGCCATGGCCGACTGGATCGCCGCGGCCACGTCGTACAGCACGCACGGCGAGCCGATGATCCCGTTTTTCATCTTCTACTCGATCTTCGGCTTCCAGCGCTTCGGCGACCTGGCCTGGGCCGCCGGCGACCAGCGCGCCCGCGGTTTCCTGCTCGGGGGCACGGCGGGCCGCACCACGCTCAATGGTGAAGGGCTGCAGCACGAAGACGGCCACAGCCTGGTGTGGGGCGGCACCATTCCCAACTGCATCAGCTACGACCCCACTTTTTCCTACGAACTGGCGGTGATCGTTCAGGACGGCCTGCGCCGCATGCTCCAGGAGCAGGAAGACGTCTACTACTACATCACCGTGATGAACGAGAACTACGAACATCCGGCGATGCCCGAAGGCGCGGAGCAGGACATCCTGAAAGGCATGTATGCGTTCCGCCGCGCCGGTGATGGCACGGGGCCGCGCGTGCAGTTGCTCGGCGCGGGCACGATTTTCCGTGAAGTCATTGCCGCGGCCGACATGCTCGAACAGGACTGGGGCGTGCAGGCTGACCTGTGGGGTTGCCCGAGCTTTACCGAACTGGCGCGTGACGGCAACGCTGCGGCACGCTGGAACCTGCTGCATCCGGACGAAACGCCACGGCCATCGCACGTGGCGCATTGCCTGGCCGACACGCGTGGCCCGGTGATTGCCTCGACCGATTACGTGCGCATGCTGGCCGACCAGATCCGCCCGTTCGTGCCACGGGCCTATACCGTGCTGGGCACCGACGGCTATGGTCGCTCGGACACCCGCGAAAAGCTGCGCGACTTCTTCGAAGTGGACCGCCGCTGGATCACGCTGGCGGCGCTGAAGGCGCTGGTGGACGAAGGCACGCTGGAGCGCACGATATTGCGGCAAGCCATCGGCAAGTACGGAATCGACCCGGAGAAACCCAATCCGCTGCACGCCTGAGCCCCACGCCGGCGCCGGCGTGGCGGGCGCCTCAGGCCGCTTCGCCCTGCAGCAGGCGCAGCGTACTCGCCTGGTCGTCTTCCCAGGGCGGCTGCGCCAGCGATGCCTGCAGGTACTGCACCAGCGCGCGCAGCTTGACCGAGCCGAGACCGCTGCGCGGATAGACGGCAAAGATGCCGTCAGCCACGGGCGGCAGGTCCGGAAGGACTTCGACCAGGCGGCCGGCACGCAGGTCTTCCCAGACGATGAAGCGTGGCAACACCGCCAGGCCCTGTCCGGCCAGCGCCGCATCGCGCAGCACTTCGCCGTTGTTGGCCGTGAACACGCCGCGCGGCGCGATGCTGCGCATACCACCTTTTGCGGAAGACTCCGCAAAGGCCCACACCTGGCCCGGCGGCGAATTGCTGTACGCCAGACAGGCGTGCTGGCCGATGTCCTCTATCGACTGCGGCAGACCCGCGCGTCCGGCATAGCCGGGGCTGCAGCACAGCACCCGCCGGCTTGCCGCGAGCCGGCGCGCAATCAGCGAACTGTCGCCAAGACGCGTGATGCGGATGGCAACGTCGTAGCGCTCGTAACCGACGTCCGCCAGCTTGTCGTCCAGCTCCAGGATCAGGTTCAGGCGCGGGTGCTCCCGCGCAAACGCGGCAATCAGCGGCGACAGCCAGCGCGTGCCGAACGTCATCGGCGCCAGCACGCGCAGTTCGCCGCACAGCTCCCGCGCGGCGTCCGACACGGTCTGCGCGGCATGGTCGAGCTGGCCGAGCGCGGCGCGCGCCTGTTCATAGAAATAGCGGCCGCTCTCGGACGGCCGAATGCTGCGCGTGGACCGCTGCAGCAGCGAGACTCCGAGTTCGCGCTCCAGGTCGCTGATACGCTTGCTGACCACGGACTTGGACAAACCCATCCGCCGTGCCGCCGCGCTGATGCCGCCGAGCTCCACGACGTGGAGATAGGCTTCGATATCTTCGGTTCGCAATGACATGAATGTCCCCGTGCTTGACCGCCCGGCTGTCCTGCCTTGAGGCAGATCCTGCTGGCGGTCATCTGTTGCCTGATGCGATGGACTAAGCATAGTATTGGGACGAAGACGGCTCTAGATGCGAAATTCGCGTATCAGAGTTCTGTTCCATGAACGATGAGGACAGCGCTTGCAAGACCTGAACGACCTCTACCTGTATGTGCAGGCCGTGGACCACGGCGGCTTCGCCCCCGCCGGCCGCGCGCTGGGCATGCCGAAGTCCCGCCTTAGCCGGCGCATGGCAATGCTTGAGGAGCGGCTGGGCGTGCGCCTGATCCAGCGCTCGACGCGGCGCTTCGCCGTGACGGAGATCGGGCGCATCTATTACGAGCACTGCAAGGCCATGCTGGTGCAGGCCGAGGCCGCGCAGGAAGCAATCGAAGTCACGCGCGCCGAGCCGCGCGGCACGGTCCGCGTGACCTGTCCGGTCGCGCTGCTGCAGGCGCATGTGGGAACGATGCTGGGCGAGTTCATGGCACAGCATGCGCTGGTGACGATCCATCTGGAGGCGACCAACCGCCGTGTCGACCCGGTGGCGGAAGCCGTGGACGTCGCCATCCGCGTGCGGCCGCCACCGCTCGAAGACAGCGATCTGGTCATCCGCCCGCTGGCAGAGCGCAGCCAGTGCCTGGTCGCCAGCCCGTCGCTGGTGCAGGCATTCGGCATGCCGCAGTTTCCCGCCGCGCTGCATGACTGGCCGAGCCTGGCCATCGGTGCCCCGCAGGCGGACCACGCCTGGCGGCTGTTCGGCCCCGACGGCGAGCAAGCCAACATCCATCACCGCCCGCGCTATGTCACCGGCGACATGATCGCCGTGCGCAACGCGGCCGTCGCGGGCGTGGGGGTCTGCCAGTTGCCGGCCATGATGGTGCGGGACCAGCTTGCGGACGGCTCGCTCGTGAAAGTGCTGCCAGGCTGGGCGCCCCGGCGGGAAATCCTGCATGCCGTGTTTGCCTCGCGGCGCGGGTTGCTGCCGGCGGTCAGGATGCTGATCGACCACCTGGCCGACCGCTTCGGGCACATGGACGAGGAATAGCCACGGCACCATGCGGTAACGCGCCAGCGGTTCAGGCGGCTTGCGCGGCCGGCAATCCGGCGAGGTAGCTGTGGATCTGCGCCACCACGGCGGCACCCTCACCCACCGCCGCGGCCACGCGCTTGGTCGAGCCCGCCCGCACGTCGCCAATCGCGAACACGCCCGGCACGCTGGTCTGCAACGGATACGGCACCGCTGACGCGCAGCCGAGCGTGCCACCGCCCGTGCGCACGAAGCCCTTGTCGTCGGTTTCCACGTTGCAGGTGCGCAGCCACGCAGCGTTGGGATCGGCGCCGATGAACAGGAACAGGTGCCGCACCGGCAACGAAACCAGCGCGTCGCTTTCGGTGGGCGCGTGATAGCGCACGTTGGCAAGCCATCCGTCACCGTCCAGTTCACGGATCTCCGCATGGCTATGGAGTTGTACGTTGGGCAGGCTGGCAATCCGATCGATCAGATAGCGCGACATCGTGGCAGCGAGCCCCTGGCCGCGCACCAGCATATGCACCTGGGCCGCGTGCGTCGCCAGGTACACCGCGGCCTGCCCGGCCGAGTTGCCGCCGCCCACCAGCATGACGGGCTCGTTCTTGCACAGTTTCGCTTCAACCGGCGACGCCCAGTAGTACACGCCGCGCCCCTCGAAACGCTCCAGCGCGTGGATGGCCGGCCGCCGGTACTGGGCGCCGGTGGCGATCACCACCGTGTGCGTCGCGATCATGCGGCCGTCGGCCAGCTCAAGCCGGATCGGGTCCGCGCCGCAATGCAGCGCCTTTACCTCGAGCGGAATGGCGATGTGCGCGCCGAACTTGAGGGCCTGCACAAAGGCGCGCCCGGCCAGCGCCTGGCCTGAAATGCCGGTGGGAAATCCCAGGTAATTCTCGATGCGCGCGCTGGCGCCGGCCTGACCGCCCGGCGAGCGGCAATCGATCACCGCCACCGACAGGCCTTCCGACGCGGCATACACGGCGGTGGCCAGGCCGGCGGGGCCCGCGCCCACCACGACCACGTCGTAGACATGCGCCGGGTCGAATTCGGGCAGCAGCCCGAGGCACGAGGCGAGCTGCCCTTCGTCGGGCGCGCGCAGCACGCGGCCGTCCGGGCAGATCACGAGCGGGAAGTCCGAGGCCGGCGCGTTCACGAACTCGCTCAGGCACGAGCAGTCGCGCTCGGCGTCCATGTCGATCACCGTGTACGGATGCCCGTTGCGGCGCAGGAACGCCTGCAATCCCAGCAGCAGCGGTTCCGTGCCATGGCCGACCAGCACCGGGCCGCTGCCGGACTCGATCAGCCCGACGCGGCGCAGGATCAGCGCGCGCATGATGCGCTCGCCCAGTTCGGCCTCCGCCACCAGCAGCGCGCGCAGCCTGTCAGGCGGGATGACGAAGCCTTCGGAATCGGTCAGCGCACGGCCGTCCACCAGCGACGGGCGCCCGCTCAGGGTGCCGACTTCGGCCGAGAACATGCCCGGCCCGAGATCGGTGACCAGGTGCTCGCGCCCAAGCCCATCGCGGCGGAGGATCTGGATGCAGCCGCCGGTCACCACGCACATGCCTCGCCCCACTTGCCCGATCGAAAACAGCTGCTCGCCCGCGCGCCAGCGCTGCGGCGAGCCAAAGCGACGCATCCGCGCGACCTCCTCGGCACCAAGCGTCGGGAACATCTGGTGCAACCGGGTTTCCAGCGTGGAATATGGCGCGTCGAGGCTTGCCGCCGCCTCCGTGCCCGATCCTTCAACGCCCGCCGTCAGTTCCGCCTGCGCCATGCTTCCCCCACTCATCCAAAGATTTGTCGGCTCCCGCGCACACCGCGCGACGCCTTCCGTCACACCTCATCGATAGTAGTCGGCAGCGGCGCGAAAGCGAGGGCGATGCCGCGCAGCGGGCCCCGGCAGTTGCGAAATATGCCAGCTTGCGCTTGAATGTCCGCCTTGCCGGCTCCGGCCCACTGCACCACGACACGACACCTGATGAGCTCCACGCCCGAATCCCCATCCCGCCAGCCAATCCGCGCCCTGACGCCGATCGAAGCACGCGTGCTCGGCGTGCTGAAGGAAAAGCAGCACACCGTGCCCGACACCTACCCGCTTTCGCTCAACGCGCTCACTTCGGGCTGCAACCAGAAGACGGCGCGTGCGCCGGTCATGAACGTGACGGAAGCGGAAGTGGTGGTGGCCATCGACGGCCTGAAAGGCCTGAGCCTGGTGTTCGAGGGCAGCAGCAGCCGCGTGCCGCGCTTTGAACACAATATGAACCGCGTGCTGGGGGTACCCTCGCAATCGGCCGCCCTGCTCGCCTTGCTGCTCCTGCGCGGGCCGCAGACCGCGGCCGAATTGCGCCTCAACACGGTGCGCCTGCATGCCTTCGCGGATATCTCGTCGGTCGAGGCTTTCCTGGACGAGCTGGCCGAACACGAACCGCCCTATGTCGTGAAGCTGGCGCGCGCACCGGGCGAGCGCGAGCATCGCTGGATGCACCTGCTCAGCGGCGAAATCAGTGCGGAAAGCCTGGCTGCGGCCGGGCCCGCCACGTCCGACGACAATGTGGCGCCCTCCGAGCTCGAGCGACTGCGCGCGGAACAGCGCGAGCTGTCCAACCGGGTCCAACGGCTCGAAGCGCTGGTCGGGCACATGGCCAGCCAGCTCGGTATCGACCCGGACGCGTTGACGGAGTAACGATGGGTCCCCCGATGCCATGAAGACCATGCACGACCGCAGGTCGCTTTCGGGATGGGTTGGGCGCCTGTCGGTTAATTGCGTAATTTGACTTCGCTCAGTATTCCGAGCTACCGCGGCCGATGCTGCCGCGCCAACGAAATCTGCGCAGCATGTCCCACCACCGGCGCCGGTGTCGCCTATGCTTTGCTCAGGACGACTTCAGCCACCGTGCGCGGCGCGGATGCGCCGAACCCCTACCATGGAAAAAACCGCTTTCGTCTTTGCCGGCGGCGGCAGCCTGGGCGCGATCCAGGTCGGCATGCTGCGCGAACTGGTAGCGTGGGGCCTGACACCCGACCTGGTGATCGGCGCCTCGGCCGGCGCCATCAACGGCGCCTACTTCGCGTGCCATCCCGGACGCGATGGCGCGGCGCGGCTCGAGCAACTGTGGCGCGCGATCCGTCGCACGGAGATCATGCCGTGGTCCTGGCGCAGCGTGCTGGGCATGCTGGGCGGCCACCGCGGCTATCTTGTCGATGCCGTCGGCCTGCGCGCCCTGCTGAACCGCAATTTCGGCGACGCGCGCCTGGAAGGCACCGCGCTGCCACTGTACGTGGTCGCAACCGATATGCAGAGCGGTGCGGAGGTCCTGCTCTCCAGTGGCGGTATTGTCGACGCCGTGCTGGCCAGCGCGGCCATTCCCGGCGTGTTCCCGCCGGTGCAGTTCGAGGGACGCACGCTGATCGACGGCGGCGTGGCGAACAACACCCCCGTTTCGACCGCCATCGGGCTCGGCGCCACGCGCGTGATCGTACTGCCGGCCGGCTTCACGTGTTCCGAGCGCCGCCCGCCGCGCGGGGCGCTGGAGCATGCATTCAACGCGCTCTCGCTGCTGGTCGCACGCCAGCTCGTCCACGACTTGCAGCACTGGAGCGGCCACGCGCATATCTCCGTGGTGCCGCCGCTTTGCCCGCTCGATATCTCGCCCTACGACTACTCGCGCTGCGGCGAGCTGATCGACCGCGCGGCCAGTTCCACCGCACTGTGGCTGTCGGGCAATGGCCTGGACAGCCAGAATGTGCCGGGGGCCCTGCACCCGCACACGCATACGCATGACGCGGAGTCCCCGAGTTGCAGTGCCGACATCCCACCGCCACCGCAAGCGTCGTCCGGCGCGGAACGCCGCCTCTAGCTAGCGCGCCGGGCTTCCACGCGTTGCCGAGTGTGCGCTGCTGCCCGGCGCGGCCGCCAGCTGTGCTGCGCGTTCACTCCACCTTCACGCCGCCCTTCTTCACCACCTCGTCCCAGCGTACCGACTCCTCCCTGATGAAGGCCTGGAACTGCTCGGCCTTGCCACCAACAGGGTCGATGCCGTAATCGATCAACCTGGTCCGGACATCCGGCTGGCGCAGCACGGCATCCATCTCCGCCGAGATCTTCGCCAGCACCGCGGGCGGCGTCTTGGCCGGCGCGATCAGCCCGATCCAGCTGCTGGCCGTCACGGTCGGATAACCGGCCTCGGCCATGGTCGGCACGTCCGGCGCGGCAGGCCAGCGCGTGGGGCTGGAGATTGCCAGCGCGCGCACCTTGCCGGCCTTCACCTGCGGCATCATGGTCTGCACCGAATCGAAGATGATGGCCACCTGTCCCGAGAACAGGTCAGGCAGCGCCGGGGAGATGCCCTTGTACGGCACGTGGACCATCTTCACGCCCGTGGTCTGCGCGAACAGTTCGCCGGCCAGGTGGGCACCCGAGCCGTTGCCGCTCGAGGCGAAGGTCATCTTGTCCGGATGGGCCTTGCCCCAGCTCACGAGTTCCTTCACGTTGGTGGGCGGCAGTTGCGCGCTCGACACCAGCAGCAGCGGAATGCGGCCGATCAGGCTGACGCCGGTCAGGTCCTTGATCGGGTCGTAGCTCATGCGCGGATACAGGCTCGGATTGATTGCGTGCGCCGCCACCACGACCAGCAGCGAGTAGCCGTCCGGCGTGGACTTGGCGACGTTGTCCGAGCCGATCATGCCATTGGCGCCCGGGCGGTTTTCCACCACCACCGGCTGGCCGATACGCTCGGACAGCTTCTGCATCACGAGCCGCGTGACGGCATCGGAAACGCCGCCCGGCGTGTACGGCACGACTACGCGCACCGGATGACTCGGCCAGTTGTCGCCCTGCGCGATGGCCGGCATCGTGCCGGCCACCAGTCCGGCGAACAGGCTCAGCCCCAGCAGCCTGCGAATGCGCCCGTTGGGCTTGTCTTGCGTCATGTCTCCTCCTTGTCGGATGGGCGCCTGTTGCCGGCGCGTTGGTTTTGTCAATCAGTGGCCCAGGTCCTGGGCCCAGCTCTGCGGGATCGAAACCGGGAAATCCAGCAGCATCTGCGCGTAGCTCTTGCCAAGCGGGTCGGAGCGCAGACTCGCGACACCGCCGCCGCCGAGCGCGCCATGCATCAGGAAGTTCAGCGCATGCAAGCCGGGCACGTCGAAGCGCTCGACCTCGCCCTGCACAAGGTGGGCGAAGTACGCGCGCACGGCCTGCGGTGTGAGTTGTTCACGCAGCAGTGCCAGGTAATCGGGCCGACGCGCGATCACGCCGATGTTCTCGTCGTCGCCCTTGTCGCCGCTGCGCGCATAGGCCAGTGCCACCAGCGGACACTGCACGCGCGGGCCATCAGGCACCGCCACCATCGCGGGCATGTCGATGTCCACGGGCGCTGCGGCGTCGCCGCACTGCGCGGCATTGGCCAGCACGATGTCGTTAGCCTCGAAGCCCACGCGCATCGGCACGTCTGCCTTTGGCACCAGGAACGAAAAGACCTTGACCACGGGCTGGATGTCGACCCGCCCCGAGAACGACGAGCGCGTGCCCGCCGCCATCGAGGTGCCGGCCGACGAGCACTCGCGCTGCAGGAAGCCCAGCGCCTTCGCCTGTTCATGGCGTGCGCCGATGCGCAGGACAATTTCGCGCGTGGGCAGGTCGCGCGCATGCGGCCCGTATTGCGATTCACAGCCAAGCAGCTCGACCATGGTCTCGCTGTAGTCCGGCAGGCCGCGCGCGGCCAGCATGTCGCGCGTGCGCCTGAGCAGCGCGTCGGCCGTGCGGCGCGCCTTGGCGGGGGCATCGATGCCGCGGATCGCCATCATCAGGCTGATCTGGTAGCCGTCCTGCCAGGTCGCGTTGCCCTTGTAGTGGCTGCCCGGCGCACGGCCGCGCGCGCCGGACACATGCACCTGTCCCGGCCCCGCCGGTTCGGTGCGCACCATGCGGAAATCGCAGGTCACGTCGGGCATCAGGTAACGGGCCGGATCGCCCACCTCGTACAACACCTGTTCCGCCACGGCGGCCGGATCGACCAGTCCGCCGGTGCCTGCGGGCTTGCTCAGCACGAAACTGCCGTCCTGCGCGCAGTCGATCACCGGATAGCCGATGCGGTCCCAGTCCGGCACGCGCTGCCAGTCGGTGAACAGCCCGCCCGTGGCCTGGGCGCCGCACTCGATCACATGGCCGGCCAGCGTGCCGGCGGCCAGGCGGTCCCAGTCGGTCCAGTCCCAGTCGAACGTGTGGGCCAGCACACCGACCACCACGGCGCTGTCCACGCAGCGGCCCGCGATGACGATGTCCGCGCCAAGCGCCAGCGCACGCGCAATACCCTGCGCGCCGGTGTAGACATTGGCGGACCACGGGTCCGTGGTCGGCACCGGCTGGCCCGCCAGGTCCGTCAGGCCCCGCGCGCACCATTGTGTGAACTGCGCCTGCACGTCGTCGCCCGTGACCACGGCGATGCGCGGCGACAGGCCCTGCTGCGCGGCCACCCTGAGCAGCGCGTCGCGACAGGCTTCGGGGTTCAGGCCGCCCGCATTGGCGACGACGCGGATGCCGCGGCGCAGGATCTCGCCGAGGTTCGGCGCCATCGCCGCATTCACGAAGTCCGTGGCGTAGCCCAGCTCCGGGTCCCTGGCACGGGCCCGCGCCAGGATCGACAAGGTGGTCTCTGCCAGGTAGTCGTAGACCAGGTACTGCATGCCTGGCACCGTCAGCAGCTGCGGCGTGGCAATGGCGGAGTCGCCCCAGAAGCCCGAGGCGCCGCCGATGCGGATGGTCTTGGCGGTATCGGTCATGCGGTCTCTTTGTCAGCGTCCGCTTCAACACGGGCCAGCAGCGCCCCCGCACTGGCTTGCCCACCTGCGCGTGCGGCCAGTTCAGCCACCACGCCCGCAAACGGCGCGGCGATGATGTGCTCCATCTTCATGGCCTCCAGCACCACCAGCGGCTGGCCGGCTGCCACGCGGTCGCCTTCGGCGACGTGCACGGCCACGATGCGCGCGGTCAGCGGCGCCTGCAGCAGGCCGTCGGCATCGCCGGCATCGCGCCGGCGGCGCGGGTCATGGCGCTGGAACCTCCACGCGCGGCCGGCCTGGAACAGGTGCAGCGCATGCTTGTCGGTGGCGAATACCAGTGGATAGGCAACGCCGTCGCACTCGACCAGTGCGGTACCGGCCGCGGCATCGGCACGCAGCACGCGCAGCGCGCATTCCTCAGCCGGCGCATCGTCGTCACGCTGGCGCAGGCTGACATGCCACCCATCGCGTCCGGCCCGCAGCATGGCCTGCAGTGATTGTCCTGCCGCGTCCAGTGCGACGCTGGCCGCAGCACGCGCCAGCGCAGCCGGCTTGCTGCCGCAGTCCAGCACGCCTGCGGCAACCAGCGCGGCGCTGGCCGCCACGTGCAACGTGGGCACCGTCACTTGCAGCGCGGCCTGCATATGGGTTTCGACAAAACCGGTATGGACATCGTTACCCGCGAATGCCGGGCTGGCCAGGCAGTCCGCCAGGAAGGACTGATTCGACGGCACGCCCAGCAGCACGCAATCCTCGACCGCGCGCAGCAGCTTGCGTCGCGCCTCCTCGCGGTCGGTGCCGTGTGCCACCAGCTTGGCGACCATCGAGTCATAGTGGGTCGGAATGGCACCGCCCTCTTCCAGCGCGTGGTCCACGCGCACATCGCGACCCGTGGCGGGCGGACGCCAGCGCATCAACGGGCCACCCTGCGGCAGGAAGCCAGCCGGCACGTCTTCGGCGGTGAGCCGGACTTCGATCGCGTGGCCGTTCAGTTGCACTTCGTCCTGTGTGACCGGCAGCGGTTCGCCGGCCGCTACGCGCAACTGCCATTCGACCAGATCGAAACCGGTGATGGCCTCAGTGACGGCGTGCTCGACCTGCAGGCGTGTGTTCATCTCCATGAAGTAGAAGTTGCCGTCGCCGTCGAGCAGGAACTCCATGGTGCCCGCGCCGACATAGCCGATCGAGCGCGCGGCACGCACGGCAGCCTCTCCCATGCGCGCGCGCAGCGCGGGGCCGACGGCCGGCGACGGCGCTTCTTCGATGACCTTCTGGTGGCGGCGCTGCACCGAGCAGTCGCGTTCACCAAGGTGGATCACATTGCCATGGGTGTCGGCGAAGACCTGGATTTCCACATGGCGCGGCGCGATCACCGCACGTTCGAGGATCAGCTCGCCCGAGCCGAATGCGGTCTCCGCCTCCGAACGCGCACTGGTTAGCGCTGCGGGCAGGCCCGCGGCATCGCGCACCAGCCGCATGCCGCGCCCGCCACCGCCAGCCGCGGCCTTGACCATCAGCGGGAAGCCGATCTGGCCCGCCTGCGCCAGCAGCGTCGCATCGTCCTGCGCGGTGCCCTGGTAGCCAGGCACGCAGGGCATGTCGGCGGACAGCATCAGGCGCTTGGCCTCGGCCTTGTTGCCCATGGCGCGGATGGCCTGCGCCGGCGGGCCGACGAAGACCAGCCCGGCGGCCACCACGGCCTCGGCAAACTCGGCGTTCTCCGCCAGGAAGCCGTAGCCAGGGTGCACGGCATCGGCACCGCTCTTGCGCGCGGCGTCAATGATGGCCGCAATGCTCAGGTACGACTCGCGTGGCGCGGCGGCGCCGATGCAGACGGCGCGGTCGGCTGCGGCCACGTGCGGGCTATGGCGGTCGGCCTCGGAGTAGACGGCCACCGTGGCCAGGCCGAGGCGGCGCGCAGTGCGCATGATGCGCACCGCAATCTCGCCGCGGTTGGCGACGAGCAGCGTATGGAAAGGTCGGCGGGTAGCAGACATGAGGAAATCCCGTGAATCTTTTTGAAATCTCAGGCAACGGCCTGCGCGGCCCGAACGGTGTCGGCATCAAAGCGCGCGACCCAGTTGGCATCGCGCTTCTCGCGGAAGGCCGCCACACCTTCCGCGCCTTCGCGCCGCATGCATTGCGCGAACAGGCGTGATGCCTCGTCCAGCAGTGGTGACACCGGCTCCTGGCCGCAGCGGCCCACCAGCGTCTTGAAGACGCGGTTGGCGTGCGGGCCGCAGCGGCCGATGCGGGTCAGCCATTCGGCGATCAGCGCGTCCAGCTCGGCGCTGTCTTCGGCCATCTGATCGACCAGGCCGATGGCCACCGCCGCCTGGCCGCTGATGCGCTCGCCGGTCAGGCCGAGCCGGCGCGTGGCCACGGCGCCGAGGCGCTGCACCACGAACGGCGCGATCTGCGCGGCGATGATGCCCAGCGTCGTCTCCGACAGCGCGAAGCGCGCGTCGCGCGTGGCCAGCACGATGTCCGCCGCGCACGCCAGGCCCATGCCGCCGCCCATGGCCGCGCCGTCCACGGCGGCAATCACGGGCACCGGCAGCATCGACAGGCGCTCCATGAAATAGCCGAATTGGCGATTACGTGTGGCGACCGGGTCTTCCTGGCTGGCTTCGGCCTGCAGGCGCGCCTGGAAATTGCCGACGTTGCCGCCGGCGCTGAAGATGCCGCCGGCGCCGCGCAGCACCAGCGCACGGATTTCAGGGTCGGACTCCGCCTGTTCCACCGCGGAGGCCAGCGCCGCCACGACTTCAGGCGCCAGCGCGTTGCGCGTGGCCGGGATGTTCAGCGTGGCGAACAGCACGCCGCTGGCGCGGCGCACGATCACGCCGTCGTTCTGCGAAGAGTCTGGCATGGCAGTGTCTCGTCGAATGTGGAAAGACACGCGCTCAGCCGCGCGACATCAGGCCCATCTGCTTGGCAATGACCTGCAGCATCACCTCGTCGGCGCCCCCGCCGATCGAGCCCAGGCGGAAGTCGCGATAGGCGCGCGAGGCATGGTTGTCCCAGGTGTAGCCCATGCCGCCCTGGAACTGCATGCACCAGTCCGCCACCTCGCGCGACAGGCGCCCGGCCTTGAGCTTGGCCATCGACGCCAACTCGGTCACCTCGCCGCCGTTGATATAGGTCTGCGTGGCCACGTACACCAGCGCGCGCAGCGCTTCCATCTCGGTCTTCAGTTCGGCCAGCTTGAACTGGATGAACTGGTTGTCCAGCAGCGGCTTGCCGAACGCGACGCGTTGGCGCAGGTACTCGGCGGTCTCCTCGATCAGCGCGGTGCAGGCCAGGCGGCGCGCGGCGCCGTTCAGGCGCTCTTCCTGGAACTGCTTCATCTGGTAGATGAAGCCCATGCCTTCTTCGCCGATGCGGTTGCGCGCCGGCACGCGCACTTCGTCGAAGAAGATCTGCGCGGTGTCCGAGCACCACATGCCGAACTTCTTGATCTTCTGCACTTCCACGCCCTTCACGCGCTTGCCGTTCTCTTTGAGCGGCACCACGATCAGCGACTTGTTCTTGTGCACCGGGCCGTCGGAGGTGTTGCACAGCAGGCAGATCCAGTCGGCCTGCGTGCCGTTGGTGATCCACATCTTCGAACCGGTGATGACGTAGTCATCGCCGTCGCGGCGCGCGCGTGTCTTGAGCGAGGCCACATCGGAACCGGCCCCTGCTTCCGACACGCCGATCGAGCACACCATGTCGCCGGCGATGGCCGGTGCCAGGAATTCGCGCTTGAGCGCGTCGGAGCCGAATGCGGTCAGCGCCGGGGTGGCCATGTCGGTCTGCACGCCAACCCCCATGCCGATGCCCTGCGCACGCGCATAGCCGAGCGCCTCGGCCGCGGCGATGGCATACGAGAAGTCGAGCCCGAGGCCGCCGTATTCCACCGGCTTGGTGATGCCCAGGAAGCCGAGGTCGCCCATCTTCTTGAACAGTTCGTGCGCCGGGAATATCTCGGCGGCTTCCCATTCATCGACGTGCGGATCGATTTCCGCCGACACGAAGCGGCGGATGCTGTCCATGATAATGCGGTGGTCTTCGGTGTACAGCATGCTGGTCTCCAGGAATTCTTGTTGGCTTGTTGCCAGATATTCGGTGGCTCAGAGGCGTGCCACGCCAAACTGCACGGCACGCGGCTCGCGCCGGTTCGCTTCGCGGGCCGTGGCCAGCACGAAGGCCAGCACGGCGCGGGTGTCGCGCGGATCGATCACGCCGTCGTCCAGCAGCAGGCCGCTGGTGACAAAGGCGCTGGCCTGGCGCTCGAAGTTGGCGACGATCTCCGCAGTCTGCGCGGCAAGCTGCGCTTCGTCCACGGCCGTGCCCTTGCGCTCGGCCTGCTGGCGCGCCACGATCTCGAGCGTCATGGCGGCCTGCTCGCCGCCCATCACCGCCGTGCGCGCATTGGGCCACGAAAAGCAGAAGCGCGGATGAAAGCCCCGGCCGCACATGCCGAAATTGCCGGCGCCGAACGACGAACCGCAGTAGATCGTGACCTGCGGCACGGTCGAGTTCGACAGTGCCTGGATCATCTTCGAGCCGTGCTTGATCATGCCTGCTTCTTCCGAGGCGCGTCCGACGATAAAGCCCGTGGTGTTCTGCAGGAACACGATCGGCGTGCCCGACTGGTTGCAGAGCTGGATGAACTGCGCGGCCTTGGTCGCGCCGGCCGGATCGATCGGGCCGTTGTTGGTGATGAAGCCGACCGCGTGGCCTTCGATGCGCGCATGGCCGCACACGGTACCGGGACCATAATCGGGCTTGAACGGCAGCCAGGCCGAATCGTCGACGATTCGGGCGATGACCTCGCGCATGTCCACCGGGCGCTTCATGTCCAGCGTCATCACGCCGTCCAGCTCGGCCGGGTCCAGGCGCGGCGCGCGTGACGGCTGTGCCCGGGCCGGCGCCACGTCGGGCCAGTCGAGGCTCGCCACGATGTCACGCGCGGTGGCGATCGCATGCTCGTCGTCCTCGGCCAGGTATTCGGCCAGCCCGCTCACGGTTGCGTGCAGGTCGGCACCACCCAGTTCCTCGTCGGTCGCAATCTCGCCGGTGGCGGCCTTGAGCAGCGGCGGGCCGGCCAGGAAGGCGCGGGCACGGTTGCGCACCATGACCACGTAGTCCGACAGGCCCGGCATGTAGGCGCCGCCGGCGGTGGACGAGCCGTGCACCACGGTGATCACGGGCAGGCCGGCTGCCGACAGCCGCGCCAGGTTGTAGAAGATGCTGCCACCGCGGATGAACTTGTCCACGCGGTACTTGCGCAGGTTCGCGCCGGCCGACTCGACCAGGTGGATGAACGGCAGCCGGTTCTCCAGCGCGATCTCCTGGCAGCGCATCAGCTTCATGTTGCCGGCCTCGGTCATGGCGCCGGCATCGATGCCGGAATCGGTGGCCAGCACCATGCAGCGCACGCCGCAGACCATGCCGATGCCGGCCACCAGCGAGCCGCCCGGGATCGACGTGTCGTGGTTCGGGTCGTCCATGCCGAAGCCGGCCAGGCTCGCGAGCGGCAGGAACGGCGCGCCGGCGTCGAGCAGGCGGCCGATGCGCTCGCGCGGCAGCAGCGCGCCACGTTTGGCGAAGGCCGGGCGGGCCCGCTCGGAAGCGGCCACGGCACGTTGCTCCAGGCCGTGCAGGCGGTCGATCAGGGCCTGCATGCCGGCGCGCTGGCTGGCAAACGAGTCGGATGACGGGTCGATGCGTGTCTCGATGGGAATCATGGGCGCTGGCTTGGTTTGCGTGATGGGCTGATTGCAAACCACCGCGCCGCGCGGGACAACATCAATCGCTCAGATTGTGCATAATGTGCACGCCCAAACCCAATGCTCAGCCACCGGGAGCCCGCCGCACATGCCTGCCAAGCCATCCACGCCCAACGGCGTCCAGAGCCTCACACGTGCCTTCGCCCTGCTGGAACTGCTGGCCGAGCATCAAGACACTGGGTTAACCCTGCAGGACCTGGCCATCAAGGCGGAGATCGACCGCACCACGGCGCACCGCATGGCACGCTTCCTGGAGGCCGCCGGCTATATCGAGCGGGACCCGGGCAGCAAGCGCCTGTACCTGGGCACTACCGCCATGTCGCTCGGACTGCGCGCGATGAACCGCCCCCCGCCCGGCAGCGCGCTCGTCACCAAGATGAAGGCGCTCGCGCGCCTGACCAGCGACGCAGTCTTCCTGATCGTGCGCATCGGCGACCATGGCCACTGCCTGCATACCGAGCAAGGCAGCCACCGCATCAAGTCCTTCCACATGCTGACCGGCAGTTCGCGCCTGCTGGGCCAGGGCACCGGCAGCATGGCCTTGCTCGCGCGCCTGGACAACGACGCCGTGCGCGCGCACTACGAACGCCACCGCGCCGAGTACGAGGCGGGCGGCCTGAGCCTGATGAAGCTGATGCGCGGCGTGGAACGCAGCCGCGCGTGCGGCTACGCGCTGGCCGGCGCCGACGGCGTGGCCGGCGTGGGTTATGCGCTGCCGATGGCCATGCACGCCGAGGCCGCCATCAGCATTGTGTCGGCGGTGTCGCGCATGCCCGTGGCGCGCCGGCATGAGATGGGGCGGATCATTGGCGGGATGTTCACGGGGGACTGAAGGCAGCCACGTTGCATCGCCTCCCTGCCCTGTTCCTCCACATTTCCTGCGGTAACAAACGATCTGCCGGCTTGAACGAAAAGGCTGGGTGAACAGCCTTTTCGTTCAAGCGCTGGAGAGCACGCGTGCGGACAATCTGCGGACCGAAACACTCTCTCCAGGAGCTCATGATGCACCGCATGTCCGCCCGCCTGCTCAGGGCGATCGACACCGAAATCCTGCTGGCGAGCACTGCCGCGCAGCGCCGCGAATACCATTCGTCCTTCACGCACCTCGAACGTGCCCACGTCCTCGCTCAATGGTCGACCACCCAGCACGTGCGCGTGCACTGGCTGATGCTGCGCTTTGCCGTGCGCAACCGCCGGATCGCGGAAGCCGCGGGACAACTGTGGCGTGGCGCGGCCGCGGCCATATTGACGCCGTTCGGCATGCTGCCCGCCGGGAACCCGGGTAGCGCCCGCGTAAGCGGATTTCGCGCAGCGCCGGTTGCCGCCGAACTCCAGCATGTCATCGACGCCGCCGAATGAAAGCCGCCGCCATGTACTTCCCTGCCAGACTCCCGTTCACGTTAGCGATGTTCTCGATGTTTCTTGCCGGCTACGGCTGCACTACCCCGCCACAGGACCTCGACCTGTCCCGCGACAAGGCTTCCGACGGCGGCCACTACAGGGTTGCGATCGTCGCGCCGACACCGTTTCCCGCGATCAACCAGATGCATAGCTGGAAAGTCAGGTTGACGACGCCGGACGGCAACGCCGTGCGCGGCGCGCAATTCTCGGTGGCGGGCGGCATGCCGCAGCACGGCCACGGCTACCCGACGCAGCCGCGCGTCACGCGCGAAGTCGACGACGGCACCTACCTGCTCGAAGGCATGAAATTCAGCATGAGCGGCTGGTGGGACCTCAAGCTTGGTATTCGCGCGGAGCCGGGGCCCGACCAGGTCGCCTTCAATTTCGTCATCGCCCCCCGGTCGCAGCGCCCGTGAAGACCCTCAGCATCAAGGCCGGCATGGCGCTCGCAGGCGCGCAGGTGGCAATGGCGATCGCGGCGGGCGTGTCGACGTTGGGACCGCAAGGAGTACTGCGCGACGCCTGGATGCCGGAAGACCTGCAGACACTGGCCGCCATGCAGCGCGCACAAACGGGGCCGCGGCCGGCCGACCCATCCAATATCCATGAGCGCAGCGGCAATGCGGCCAGCCTGGGCCGGGTGCTGTTCAATGACCCGCGCCTGAGCCGCAATCGCCTTGTCTCATGCGCAAGCTGCCACGCGCCTGCCGGACAGTTCGAGGATGGACGGCCCGTGGGCCAGGGCGTCGGCACCGGCAAGCGCCGCACCATGCCGGTGATGGGTGCGGCGGGTGCGCCGTTCCTGTTCTGGGATGGCCGCAAGGACAGCCTGTGGTCGCAGGCTCTGGGGCCCATGGAGGACGCGGCCGAACACGGCGGCAACCGGGTACGGTTTGTCCGGCTCATGCAGGTACACTACGCAACGCAGTACGAGCAGGTCTTTGGGCCGCTGCCGGCAATATCGTCGCTTCCGCCGGACGCCTCGCCGCTTGGCACGCAGGACGAGCGGGCGGCCTGGGCGGCGCTGCCGCCCGACACACAGCAGCGGGTGAACCGGGTCTTCGCCAACATGGGCAAGGCCATCGCGGCCTATGAAAGCCGCGTGCAGGTTGGCCCTTCGCGTTTCGACCAGTATGTCGGCTCTACCCTCGCCGCGGACCGTCGCGGCCAGGATGTGCTGACCGTCCAGGAGGTGCGCGGACTGCGGCTCTTCCTGGGCAAGGGCCAGTGCATCACCTGCCACAACGGACCGATGCTGAGCGACCAAGCCTTCCACAACACGGGCGTCCCGCCGTCGGACCCCGGGCGTCCCGACCGCGGGCGAGCCGATGCCATCGCGAAGCTGCTCCGTGACGAATTCAATTGCCTCGGCCGGTACAGCGACGCAAAGCCCGAACAGTGCGGCGAGCTGAATTTCCTGGCGAAAGACGACCCTGCGCACCTTGGCGCGTTCCGCACGCCGAGCCTGCGCAACGTCGCGGATCGCGCGCCGTACATGCATGCCGGGCAGATCGCGACGCTGCAGGACGTGGTCCGGCATTACGTGGAAGCGCCAGACGCCGCGATCGGGCGAAGCGAACTGGCTCGGCCTGGCGAGGCACCGGGACAGCGGCAGGCTATTCGGCTGTCGCCGCGGGACGTCGAGGACCTGGTGGCATTTCTCGGCACCCTGTCCGGCGCGGTCGATCAGCCCAGGTAGGGGGACGGCGCGCGCCGCCGCTCGCTCAGCGGGCCCTTCATCTGCATGGCGGAGGGCGCCAGGCCGAACATGGTGCGGCAGGTGCGCGACAGGTGCGCCGAGTCGGCAAAGCCCGACGCGTGGGCGGCATTCGCGAGGTTGTCGCCCTCCATGAGAATCTCCCAGGCCTTCAGCAACCGACGCCAGAGCTGGTAGGTCCGCAGCGGCATCCCAGTTTGCTCGACAAAGACATGACGGAACCTGCTGGCCGACAGGTGCACAACGGCAGCCACGTCCTCAAGGCTCGGTGCCTCGCCGGGATGCGCACGAAGATGCTCGATCGCCTTCAGCACGCGTGGATCCGACGGCACGTGCGGGATGGTCCGCGACAGCGAACTCACCAGTGCCTGGGCGACGTCCTGCACCGCCTCCACGGTCCTGGTGATCCGCCATGCCCGCTCCAGCCGGGCCACCCCGCTCGCCAGCGCCTCTTCGCCAAGCAACTCGACTTGTCCGCCCATCCGTGCCGACAGCGCGCGACCCTCCTGGGTCTCCGGCTCGATGAACAGCACCGCGGTCCAGTCGCACAACGAGACATTGATGCTGTGCACCGCGCGGGACGGCACGAGCGCACCCTGGCAAGCCATCGATTGTCCCCGATGGCCGGACTGGACATGAAGGCCCGACGGGGCCCCGATCACCAGCTGGATCGCGTAATGCGCGTGCGGCGCTACAGGGCCGCCCCCTGAACCGATGAACATGCAGCCACCGGTCCAGGCGACGTAGTCGCCCTGGTATCGCTGCGGCTTGCCGCTCATGGCGCGGCTCCCGGCAGCGGACGGCCGGGCGACGAATGCATGTCCTGCAAGCGCTTGATGCCGCGGCCCGGTGCAAGGCCCGGGCTTGCCCGCCCTCCCCGACTCACGGTCGGCGCCCTGATTTTCCCGCAAAGCAGCACACCGCCCTCATTGTTTGCCTTTTGCTCCGATGTTGAAAATCCGCACGCGACAATGATGAATTTGATTCTTATATATCTCTATTTCAGCACGGAATTCAAATAATGATAATACCCGCCGGGAATTTTAAAATCCGGTGAATTACCCTATGGACCGAATTTCCGCTTATTCGCCGGAGCCGGCAACCAGCATCTCGTGAAACGCGCGCGCGGTCGGCTTGAAGATCTCGGCCACCGCCCCGGCCAGCGCGGCATCGCCGCTCCTGGCCGCGTTTTCCAGGCTCTGTGCGAGGCGACGGAAGCCATGGCAGTCGACCAGATGCGCCGACGCCTTCACGCGATGCGCCACGCTGCGCAAGGCTTCCAGGCTGTCGCCTTCAGCCTTCAGCCTTGCCAGGTCGGATTCGGTCGAGGTCGCGAGCGCCTGCGCCAGTTCGGCGGCAAGCGTGGCGTCGCCAAAGGTCTGGCGGGCAATGGCACCGGCCAGGCCAGCGCGCTCGCTGCCTGAAATGGCTACGTACCGGTGTCGGGCCAGCAGCCGGAAGACAGCCTCGTCAGACACTGGCTCGCCCAGTACATCGTCGCAGAAATCCGCCTGCGCGGTGCCCACGCAGACCAGTAATGCCCCTTCCCGGCGCGCGCGCTGCAGCATGGGGGTGGTGACGGCGTCCGGCCCGGCGAACACAAGGCGCGGCGCAGCGACGGCCAATACCGCGTCGGCCTCCGCGGCCGTCACGCTGTGCGCCGACAAACCCGCGTCGCAAAGCCATTTCGCCAGGGACTGGCCCCAGGCGCTGCCCGACTGGACCAGGATGAGTGCGTCTTGCATGGCAATCCCTCGTCACCCGATGGCGATATGATGCCGCCGGGCAAAATCGATCACGTCGACCAGCGAACGCGCGCCCAGCTTTTCCATGATGCGGGTCTTGTGCGTACTGACGGTCTTGTTGGAGATGAACAGCACCTCGCCGATCTGCTTGTTGGACATGCCCTTGGCCAGCATCTGCATGATCACGAGCTCCTTGTCGGAGAGGCTGCCCAGGCGGCGTGCGTCGTCCAGCCCTTCCGCGCGCGCGCCGTCCACCTCCGGCATGACCGAATAGCCGGCCAGCACGGATTCGACGCAGCGGACGATCTCGGGCAGCTCCTGGGTCTTGCTGACATAGCCGTTCGCTCCGGCCTGCCGCGCGCGCGGCGCGAACGTGTTCTGGTCCTGGCCCGAGATCACCAGGATACGGACGGTCGGCTGGATCGCCTTGAGCCGCGGTATGACGTCCAGGCCGTTGATGCGTGGGATGTCCAGGTCCAGGATCACGACATCGGGCGCGTACTGGCGCACGATCTCGACGGCAGCCTGGCCGTTGTCAGCCTCCAGCACGTGCGTCACGCCGAGGACCTGGGACAGGTGCGTCTTCAGCACGACCCGCACCGCAGGATGGTCGTCGACGATCAGGATTGTGGCCACGGCAGGCACTCCATTGCGAATGGCATCGCCTGCGGACGGATTCGCGGGCATTGATGGTCTGGCACACCATTGTGCTCAGTATGTTTCCGTGCAGGCGCAGGAAATTTCCGAGTGCCAGTACGATTTTTCCCGATCGGACAAGAAGGGCAGAATCAGGCACTGAGGTTGAGCCGCAGGGGCCGGCGATGTCCGGCGCCGGTCACATCATGTTGCGCCCTAACGCGCCCACCGGGCAATGCACGCACGCAGGTCCTCCATGCGCACCGGCTTGGTCAGGCTGGCGTCCATGCCCGCCTCACGGCATTGCAGGGCCACTTCCGCACCGACCGAAGCGGTCAGCGCGACGATCGGCACATCGGCGTTCGCGTCCGGCCCGGCGGCCCGGATCCGGCCCGCCAGCGCGAAGCCATCCATGCCGGGCATCTGGCAATCCGCCAGCACCAGCGCAAAACGCCGTTGCCGCAGCAGCGCCAGCGCCGCCTCGCCGCCGGACGCCATGGTGCAGTCCTGCCCGAGCAGTTCGAGCTGCCGGCGCATGATCACCTGGAACGGCGGGTTGTCTTCCACCACCAGGATGGCCTTGCGCACCTCAAGCGGCGCAATCGGCGGCGGTTGCAGCGTGGCGGGATCTCCAGCCGCAGGCGCCGGCACGGACGTGGCCACCGGCAAAGTGACGTTCAGCGAAACCGTGGTGCCCGCGCCAGGCTCGCTGCTAAGCGTCAGCGCGCCGCCCATGCGCTGCGCCAGGCGCCGGCAGATCGCCAGGCCCAGCCCGCTGCCGCCGAAGCGACGCGCAATGGAGCTGTCCGCCTGGGAAAACGGGGCGAACAGCTGGGCCTGCTGCTCTGGCGCAATGCCCACGCCGGTATCGGCAACGCTGAGCGCCACGTGCTGGTGCTCGCCCAAGTCCTCAAGCAGCGCCAGCCTGACCGTGATGCCACCCCGCGCCGTGAACTTGACCGCATTGCCGATCAGGTTGAGCAGGATCTCCTTGAGCCGCGTGGGGTCGCCGAGCAAGGCCGCGGCCACGCGCGGATCGGCTTCGAACGCAAACGCCAGCCGCCTGGCCGTGACGGCGGGCCGGTGCACCGCCATCACGGTCCCCACCAGCGCGCGTGGATCGAACGGCAGCGACTCCAATTCCAGTTGCCCCGCCTCCAGCCGCGTGTAGTCCAGGATGCCGTCGAGGATCTCCATCAGCAGGCGTGCGGCATTGTCGGCCAGCGCGACCTCGCCCGCTTGCTGCGCGCTCATCGGGCTGCCGCGCAGCAGTTCCAGCGCACCGATGACCGCTGCCAGCGGCGTGCGGATCTCATGCGTCATGGCAGCCAGGAAGCGGGCCTTGGCCTGTGCCGCCGCTTCCGCGGTGGCACGCGCTGCCGCAAGCGCCTCGAGTTGCCGGTGTTCGTCGGTGGCATCGCCGGCATAGCCGCTCCAGCGCAGCTGGCCGGCTCCGGCCCGTACGGGCGCCCCCACGAACAGACGCAGCCAGCGGATTTCGTCCTCGACCTGGATCCGCAGCTCGAACTGGGCCGCCGACTGCGCGGCCGCGGACTGGCGCAGGGCGTCCGCCATCTTCAGCCGATCGTCGGGGTGTATCGATGCATACTGGCCGTCCACCACCGCCAGCAGCCGCTCGGCCGACCAGCCGCGATACCGTTCCGCCTTCGCCGAGAAATACGAGAACCAATGGCGGCCGTCGGGATCCGCGCAGAGCTGGAACGACGCCACCGGCAGGGCATCGGCGATCTCGTCGAGCATGCGCTTGGCATCCAGCGCGGCCTGCTCCGCGGCAAGCTGGCCCGTGATGTCAATCGTCGCGGAGATGGTGCCGGCCAGGCTGCCATCCGGCAGCCGCAGCGGCTGGGTGGCGAACAGCACGTCGCGCCAGTCACCGGCGGCATCCCGCACGCGCAACGTTTTGTCGACACGCTGGCCAAAGTCCCGGGCGTGCCCGAGCGCTGGCGTCACAGCGGCAATGATGTTGTCCGGCACGCCGGCCTCGGCCATGTTCCGGCCCAGCATGCGCTCGCGGCCGATGCCAAGGAATGCCTCCAGCGCAGCATTGGCCACGACGAAATGCCCCTTCTCGTCGCGCGCGGCGATCGGGTAAGGCGCGGCCTCGACCATGGCGGCCAGCACATCGCGCTGGCTGCGCAGCGTTCGCAGGCGCCGGGCCAGGTAGAGCAGCCAGGCAGCCGTCAGCACCAGGCAGGCTGCCAGCAGGCCGGTCAAGGCATTCGGCATAGGAAGCTCCATCGCGAATGGAACGGACGCGACAATGATAGCGTTGCCCGGTGCCTTGCCCGCCGCTCCGACGTTTCGGCTTGGGCAGCGTGGAGTGAATAGGAAATTTCCGCAGACAGGTTCAGACGAGTCTGAAACTGCGGCGCGGCATGCGCCCATAGAGTGGGTGCAGGGATCACGTCCCGCGGCGGCCGCGCCGTGCGGCGCGGCCCCCCCGTCTCTGTCGCCCGCACCGCAATGCTGTCCGCCCTGCCCCCCTCGATCGTCTGGCTGGCCGTGTGCCTGCCGCTGCTGCTCGCGTCCGCGCTGCTTGGCGCGCGGCTGCGCGTGCTGCGGCGCCGGCTTGGGCGCAGCCAGGCGTGCGCGGCAAGGCTGCGGCAACGCCTGGCCCTGCATACCGCGGTGCTGGACAGCATTCCGCAGCCCGTCTACGTGCGCGATGCCGAGCAACGGCTGATCACCTGCAATCGCCGCTACGAGGAACTGGTCGGGGCTTCGCGGGCCTCGCTGCGGGGCCTGCCGCCCGGCATCCCGCAACAGCTCACAGGCGTGATCGCCGACATCGCGGAACTGTCGGACGACTATCGCGACGTCATTGCCTCGGGCTGCGCGCTCAGCAAGGACCGTTGCCTGCATATCCAGGGCGCGAAGCGGCACGTGCTGAACTGGGTCGCGCCGTTGTCCGGCCCCGGCGAGGCAGTGACGGCACTGGCCGGCGGCTGGATCGACCTGACCGAGCGCCACGACATGCTCGCCCAACTGGCCGAAGCCAAGGCGCGCGCCGAAGCGGCCAGCCGCGCCAAGTCCACCTTCCTCGCTTCGGTCAGCCATGAGATCCGGACACCGATGAATGCCGTGGCCGGCATGCTCGAGCTGACCCTGAAGCGGCCCGGCCTGCCGGCCCAGGACCACCGCATGCTCTCGACCGCGCACGATTCGGCGCTGGCACTGCTGGCGCTGATCGACGACATCCTCGACCTGTCGAAGATGGAAGCCGGCAAGCTGCACGCCCATCCCGTACCGGCAAGCCTGCCGGCGCTGGTGGACGAGGTGCTGCAGATGCTCGGGCCCGTGGCCGCGCAGAAGCAACTGCCGCTGGTGCCGGTCGTCGATGCGGGCGTCACGCCAGCGCACATGGTGGACCCGCTCCGCTTGAAGCAGATCCTCGGCAATCTTGTTTCCAATGCCATCCGCTTCACCGACCACGGCGAGGTACGCGTGCACCTGCGCGGCGGGCCCGTGCATGCCGGCAAGCAGGAAATCGAACTGACTGTCACCGATACCGGCATTGGCATCGCGCGGGCCGACCAGGCACGACTATTCCAGCCGTTCGAGCAGGCGCACGACCGCTCGCACCCACACTCGGGCGGTACCGGTCTGGGCCTGGCCATCTGCCGCCGCCTGGTCGCGGTCATGGGTGGCCGGATCCGCCTGGAGAGCGAACCCGGCGCCGGCACGCGCGTGCAGGTCACCCTGCGGCTGCGGACCGCGTGCGCGCCCGCCGCGCCTGCGCCCTCCGCGCCAACTCCGTGTGTGATCGCCACCGATCCGCTGCATGTCCTGGTCGTCGACGACCATGCCCCCAACCGCCTGCTGCTGAAGTGGCAGCTTGAGCACCTGGGCCATCGCGTCGACACCGCGGCCGACGGCCGCGAGGCGCTGGCGCGCCTCGCCCAGCATCCGCCCGGTCAGGCGGACCCCTTTGCCCTCGTGGTCTGCGACTGCGCCATGCCTGTCATGGACGGTCTCGCCTTCGCGCGGGCGCTGCGCGAGCGCCATGACGCGCTCGCGTGCATTCCCGTGATCGGCTGCACGGCCAGCGCCGTGCCCGAAGATCACCAGGCCGCGCTGCAGGCAGGCATGGACGGGGTACTGGTCAAGCCGGTCGGATTGCAGGCGCTGGGCAAGGCCGTGCGCACCTATGCCTGCGCCGGCCGCCGGCCCGCTGCCGCTGCCCCGGTACCACTACCCTGGCCAGCCGTCCGCGAGGACCAGCCGAACGTGGCGTCCGATCCGGACGGGTGGTGCGAGATCTGTCGCGCCATGAATGTGCAGTGCGACAGGCCCCGGCAATAGGCCATCCTGACCGGCAACCTGGCCGCTGGAATGTGCCGGCCAGCAGTGGATCGCCCAAGGTGGTATCATTAGGGCTCCTTGCATTCGCCGGCGACAGCCGGCCTCAATGCGCCGGCCGCCAGACTACAGAGCAGACCACAGAGGTCGAAGAACATTGGCGGTCTGTCGGGCGTACACCCGACTCCTCCTGGGCGACATCGCCCACAACCCTACCTGACCGGCGGCACGTCCGCTCCGCAATGATCGCGCATGTACCTGGCGCGTCGGCTTGCGCAAGCACGGTCCATCTCACGCCAGTTCTTCCGCTCGCGCCAATGCGCGGGACGCGACACTGACTATTCATCCATGGCGCCCGGTCGCGCAGACACGCACCACACATGGCGTGCGCCCAGGACCTTGCGCCTTCAGGCAAAAGACAATTTGAATCCCACATCACACCATTTACTGTTTCCGTCTATCCCATCCAGCAACAGCCCGGTGTCTGGTTTGCGAACTACATGATCGCCGAATACCGGAACGGCGCCGAGCGCATTGTCGCCAACGTCTCGATGCGACATGCCACGCACCGGTCAGAAGCCGAAGCCCGGCAGGCCGCCCGGTGTGCCGGGGAAAACGCGGCTGCGCGCATGCGCGTGCAGCGGTCGCCGCACCGGCAAGCATAATCGACTCAAGCTGCCGTCATGCGTGCGCGGTACCACAGCTGTAGGGGCGAGCGCCGCAGCAGCGCAACCGTCGCCCTCGTGCCGGAAGGCGCTATCGTGCGCGGCGTGGGGCCGGGCCTCCGCCTACCACCTTGAGTTCCCCTTGCCACGGCAAGGCATTCAGATCCAGCACCGAGTCACCCTCCCGCGTCTTTTCGTAGAGATGGTCCCGGATCGCCTGGCCGATAGCCAGGCGACATAAGGCCTCGGAGTTCTGAGGGATCGCGTCAGGAGGCGAATCGGCTCCGACCATCACCCCGAACGAACGCCTGCAATCTCCGACAAAGCTGGCGAACCTGACTCCAGTCGGTTGTCCCGCAGCCGCAAAGCTGGCAGCAACATGGTAGGCGATCCCCTTGCCTGCCCCTGGCAATGTGCACAGGAAGCTCGATGACATCGCGACGTTGTTCATGGTTGTACCGGCGCTCCAGGCGGCCTCACGCCGCCGTTGCCCAGTGACCTCTTGGGCGCGAATGAGAACAACCGTCGATGACACTCAGAGAGACACGACGGATTGACCGGGAATGGCACCGTTGATGATGTCCTCGGCATAGCGAAGAACTGCGCGCCGTGCCGCGCCCACGTTGTCCCAGGGCGTTGCCTCGAGATGGAAGGTGCGCGCCTGCTCGCCTTCTGGCTGGCGGCCTTCGCGACAGATCACCACGGCGGCGTTGAAGGATCGATCTGGCCTGGGCTCCATCCACACCCGTTGCGCAGTATGTCGGTAGACCAGCGGGTAGAGGTCATACCCCTTGTAAGTGGCAGTCGGAAAAGCATCCATGACACGCTCCGGGGCGTTTGCGGTGTATGGCCCACTCTACTCCTCTTGTGAGGCCGGGAGTGCTTATTTCCGCTGTGATGGCAACCACACGACAGTAACGGCCAAGAACCTTGCAATGCAAAGCCACATGTGGCCTTCCCCCCGAAACGGTGCCGTCGAATCTGCAAGCGAACCGGGCATGCGTGCTACAGTGAGTCTTCCTTAATGCGAGAGGCCAGTATGTCGCTCTGTGCAAACTGTCTCGCACTGACGCCCGACACCCCCGGGGTGGCCGGCCACCTTGCGCTGCGCATCGTCGATACCCAGCGACGCAAGATTCCCCGATCGGTTACCGTCACCCTGAGTACGTTCCGCTGTTCGGACTGCGGAGCGCTCTGGCGTTACCGCGAAGCAAAGGACGAGGGCCCGCAAGGCTGGGCGCTCGTGGCGACCGAAGTCGCAAGCGAAGGCCACTGACGGCACGGGATGCCTGGGCGTCGGCCTGCTCATGCGGCAGTCGCTGGCGCTGTTTAACGGCATCAAGCTGGCCGGCGCGGCCTAGCTGGTCTACCTGGGCGTGAAGATGCTGCGTGCCACACCGGCCGGTGTCGCGCCCGAAGTGCCGGCCGCGCCGCTGTCGGACCTGGCTGCGCTGCGGACTGGCTTCCTCACCAGCGTGCTGAATCTCAAGACCACTGTCTTCATCGTCAGCCTGTTCATGCACGCCATCCGGCCGGACACGCCGCTCGCGGTGCGGATCGGCTACGGCGCCTTCATCGTGCTCGCGCACATTGGCTGGTTCTCACTGGCGGCGCTGTGCCTTTCGTCTGGCGCGGTCCGCGCCCGGCTGCTGGCCGTTCGCCATTGGATCGATCGCGCGTTTGGCGGACTGCTGGTGGGCTTTGGCGTGTTGCCGGCCGCGGCGCGCGGAACGCGCTGATGCGGGCTGGCAGCCGGGTCATTCGGAGAACAGTTCAACAAACTGATTGCGCAGCCACTGGTTTGCCGGATCGTGATGGTACCGGGCATGCCAAAACAGGTTGATCTGTATCTCCGGCAACGCAAACGGGTGGCCAACATACTTGAGCCCGAAATATTTGGCACATCGTTCCGCAAACGTCCAGGTTACCGTAGCCACCAAATCGGTGGTGGCAATGATGTCAGCCAGCGCGACGAAGTGAGGGACCCGCAGACGAACCTTACGGTGCACACCCGCTTCGGCAAGAATCTCGTCGACCCGGGCATGCCCTGTTCCTGCCGCCGTGACTACCACATGTTCCGCGGCTTCGAAATCCCGCATGCTGACCTTCTGCTTGTCCATCGCATGATCAGGACGGAACAGGCAAACGTATCGCTGCCGGAATAGGCGCCGTTGAAAGAATCCGGTGCTGAGTTCTGGAAGATGGCCAACCGCCAGATCAATCCTTCCCTGACTCATGTCGGTCGCCAGATCGACCGCCGTATTGCGCACGGTCGCCAAGGTGACGCCAGGTGCTCGTTGCCCAAGCGAGCTCATCAATGGCGGAATGAAATGTACCTCGCCAATGTCGGTCATCGCGACTCGGAAAGCGCGTGCGCTATGGGCCGGGTCGAAGGTCAGCTTCTGGCTGAGTGTCGCCTGCAGCGACTCCAGCGCGTAGCCGACCGGCTCCGCTAACTCGAGGGCGAGCGGCGTTGGAAGCATGCCTTTGCTGCTTCGCACAAATAACTGGTCACCTAGAAGCGTTCGCAAGCGGGCCAACGCATTGCTCACAGCCGGCTGGCTGAGATTCATTGCCTTGGCGGTGCCGGAAACCGTCCCTTGGCGTAGCAACTGATCAAACACGACCAGCAGGTTCAGATCGACGTCCTTCAGTTCCATGCGAGCTTTATTGATTTCGTGAATATCAACTATAGACCAGATTCTATTGGTTTATTTCGCCCGGTGCACCATGATCTTTTCCATACAAAGAGAAATGCGGAGACACCCCATGAAAGCACCGCTGCCAGCGCCAACGCGCGTCGGCCTTCCACGTCGAGCCCTGCACAGCCCCGTGCAGGCACGCGCCACGAACCATTCCCCCGCAGTGATGACCTGCCAAGCCTTGAAGCCACTTCAGGCGCACAGATGAAACTCGCAGGCCCGCGAGCCCGCACAGACTTGTTCGAATTTCTGGAGACAACCATGGAAACCGAATCGTGCCAAGCTGGCCCGGTGTGGGCCAACGACAGCATCAGCCGCATCCCCTTTCGCGTCTACACGGACGCCCAGCTATACCAGCGTGAACTCGAACGCTGCTTCTACCGGGGTCATTGGAACTACGTCGGGCTCGAGGCCGAGATTCCGAATCCCGGCGACTTCAAACGCACCACGCTTGGCGAACGTTCCGTGATCCTGGTGCGCGACCAGGATGGCGACATCAACGTCGTCGAGAACGTGTGTGCCCATCGCGGCATGAAGTTCTGCAGGGAGCGAAGCGGGAACCGGAAGGACTTTCATTGCCCGTACCACCAATGGAACTACGACCTGAAGGGCAACCTGCAAGGGGTGCCACTGCGTCGTGGCGTCAAGCAGGATGGAAAGGTCAATGGCGGCATGCCGCCCGACTTCAAGCCGCAGGAGCACGGGCTCACGCAACTGAAGGTCGCGACGCGTGGCGGAGTCGTGTTCGCCTCGTTCGACCACGACGTCCAGCCGCTCGAGGACTATCTCGGGCCGGACATCGTCGGCTACTTCGACCGCCTGTTCAATGGCCGCAAGCTGAAGGTGCTTGGCTACAACAAGCAACGCATCCCGGGCAACTGGAAGCTGATGCAAGAGAACATCAAGGACCCCTATCACCCCGGACTGCTACACACCTGGTTTGTCACGTTTGGCCTTTGGCGGGCGGACAACAAGTCACGCCTGGTGATGGATTCTGAATTCCGTCATGCCGCGATGGTGTCGACCCGCGGTCAGGGCGGCAAGAGCGACGTGACGTCCGGTGTGTCCAGCTTCAAGGATCAGATGGCCCTGAATGATGACCGGATCCTCGACATCGTTCACGAACCGTGGTGGGGAGATCCGACCGCCGTGATGATGACGGTCTTCCCAAGCGTGATCTTCCAGCAGCAGGTCAATTCGGTTTCCACGCGTCATATCCAGCCCAATGGCCCCGACTCCTTCGATTTTGTCTGGACGCACTTCGGCTTTGAGGACGACACGGAGGAGATGACGCGGCGCCGCCTGCGCCAGGCAAATCTGTTCGGGCCCGCCGGCTTCGTGTCAGCCGACGATGGCGAAGTGATCGAATGCTCGCAGGAAGGCTTCTCCCAGAAGCCTTGGCATCGCGTGATCGCCGAACTGGGCGGCAAGACCGCCGAGAACACGGAACACATGGTGACCGAGACACTGATCCGCGGCATGTACGCCTATTGGCGCAAGGTGATGGAGGTCTGACATCATGAACTTCGCTGACTACTATGCCCTGCTCTCCTTGTACGCCGACTACACGTCGGTAGTGGACAACGGCGAGTGGGACCGCTGGCCGGAATTCTTCACCGACGATTGCCTCTATCGGGTCCAGCCCCGCGAAAACCACGAGCGTGGCTTGCCGCTCGCCACGCTTTCGCTCGAGAGCAAGGGGATGCTCAAGGACCGCATCTACGGCATTCGCGAGACCCTGTTCCACGATCCCTACTATCAGCGCCACATCGTCGGCGCGCCCCTGATCAGGGAGGCCGACGGCGACAGGATCGTGGCCGAGACGAACTACGCCGTGCTGCGCACCAAGCCGGACCAGATGACGGATGTGTACAACGTCGGCCGCTATTTCGACACCGTCGTGCGCACGCCCGAAGGCTGGCGATTCGCGTCGCGCCTTTGCGTTTTCGATAGCGAGATGATTCCCAACTCGCTGATCTACCCCATCTAGCAGGAGCATTTCATGACTGAAACCTGGATCGAGGCAGCTCTGCTGTCCAGCGTGCCGCAGGACGACGTGATCGCCGTGGCAGTGCAAGGCAAGGAGATCGCCCTCTATGGCGTAGACGGCGACGTCTATGCGACCGACAACATCTGCACGCATGGCCACGCGCGTCTGTGCGAAGGCTTTCTCGAGGGACACGAGATCGAGTGCCCGCTCCATCAGGGCAGGTTCGACGTCCGCAACGGCACTGCCATGTGCGCCCCGCTGACCGAGAGCATCCGTACCTATCCGGTCCGGATCGAGGGCGACAAGGTTTACCTCGACCTCGCCTGAAAGGCCTCCGTCACGAACCAGAGGAGACACCCATGAACTCCGAACAACCACACGGCGCGACTGCCAACTTGCCGACCGGCACGATTGTCATCCTTGGCGCCGGCCAGGCCGGCGGCTGGGCCGCCCAGACGCTGCGCAACGAAGGCTTTACAGGCAGGCTGGTGCTGATCGGCGACGAAAGCCATCCGCCGTACGAACGGCCGCCGTTGTCCAAGGCCGTGCTTGCCGGGGAGGCTGCGCCCGCCAGCACGTGGCTGTTGAAGCCAGAGGCGTTCGAAGCCCTCAGGCTTGAGTGGTGGCTGGATACACGGGTGGATCGCATCGACCGGAGTGCGAAACGCCTGGTGATGGCCAATGGCGAGACGCTGTCTTACGACAAGCTGATCTTGTGTACCGGCGGCCGGGCCCGCACGCTCACTGTCCCGGGTGCCGATAAGGCCCGCATCCATACACTGCGGACAATAGGCGACGCTCTGTCGCTAGCACAGGAGCTTCGACCGGACCGCAGTGTGGCCGTCATTGGCGGTGGCTGGATCGGACTGGAAGTCGCCGCCACGGCGCGCCAGAAAGGCGCCGAGGTGACGGTCGTCGAGGCGCAAAGCCGGCTGTGCGAACGTTCCGTGCCACCGGAGATTTCGGAACGTCTTCTTGGACTCCATGCCACGCATGGCGTCCGTGTCATGCTCGGTGCCCACATCACCAGCATCGCCCGAAGCACCGACGGGCGGTCCGTCCTGACGCTTGCTGACGGTGACAGCCTCACTTGCGATGCCATCGTTGCGGGTGTGGGTCTGGTGCCGAACGATGCGCTCGCGCGTGACGCGGGGCTGGCGTGCGACGGCGGCGTGATCGTCGACGAGAGCTGCTGCACGTCCGACCCCGATATATTTGCCGCGGGCGATGTCGCCGTGACGCCGAACCGCTGGGCAGGCCGTCGCATGCGGCTGGAATCGTGGCAGAACGCACAGGAGCAGGGTATCGCCGCCGCACGCGCTGCACTTGGCCTCCCTGTCTTCTATCAGCCGCTGCCGTGGTTCTGGTCGGATCAATACGGCATGAACCTCCAGATCTACGGGATTCCGCTGCCGTCGCACCGCATAGTGGCGCGCGGCATGCCCGGAGATAACAGCTTCGCGCTGTTTTACCTCGAGGGCGATGTGGTCAAGGCCGCGCTAGGCGCCAATGCCGCCCGCGATCTCCGCTTCGCACGCAGGCTGATCGAGCAGGGCAAGCAGGTAGATGCCGACCGGCTTGCCGATCCGGACGTTCCCATGGCGAAGCATTAAACCACTACATAAGAAAACCCACCGGAGACAAGCCCCCATGTCGCAAATCGACGTCCACAAGCTGGCCGACGAGGCCCGCTTCAATCGCTTTCATGCTCGCGTGCTGATCTGGTGCGCACTCATCATTATCTTTGATGGCTACGACCTGGCGGTCGTGGGCATCGCGCTGCCATCGATCATGAGGGACCTCGGCGTAGGCCCGACCCACGCGGGGCTCATGGTTAGCTCCGCATTGTTCGGGATGGTATTCGGCGCCATCTTCCTCGGCACGCTCGCGGACCGGATCGGCCGGCGCTGGACCATTGCGATCTGCGTCGCCCTGTTCAGCGTTTTTACTGCCGCGGCCGGCTTGGTCAAGGATCCGCTGCTGTTCAGCGCCGCACGCTTCCTGGCCGGGATCGGCATCGGTGGTGTGATGCCAAATGTCGTCGCCCAGATGACCGAGTACGCGCCGAAAAGGATGCGGGCAACGCTCGTCACCTTGATGTTCAGCGGTTACGCCGTTGGCGGAATGGTGGCAGCGATCCTTGGCAAGGGACTGATCGAAGCCTACGGCTGGCAATCGGTCTTCCTGGCCGCGGGCCTGCCCTTGCTCCTCATTCCCGTCATTCTTGGATCGCTACCCGAGTCAATGCCGTTCTTGCTGGCCAGGGGCGACGACGAGGGCTTGCGACGCATCGTCTCCAAGCTTGCACCGGACCATCGTTGGTCGGCAACTGACCGGTTTGCCGTCCCGGCAGAGGACAACGCCGGCAGCGCACCGATCCGACACCTCTTCCAGGAGGGCCGCGGCTTCAGCACCATCATGTTCTGGGTCGCCTTCTTCATGTGCCTGTTCATGGTGTACGCCCTGAGCTCATGGCTGACCAAGCTGATGGCAGCCGCCGGCTACAGCCTTGGGTCCGCGCTGACGTTCGTGCTGGTCCTCAACTTCGGCGCGATGATCGGTGCCGTCGGCGGCGGATGGCTTGCGGACCGTTACCACATCAAGTACGTGCTTGCCGCCATGTATGGGCTGGCCGCGGTCTCGATCACATTGCTTGGGCTGCGCGTGCCCACGGAGCTGCAATTCCTCCTCGTCGGCCTCGCGGGGGCATCGACCATCGGCACGCAGATCGTAGCCAATGCCTACACCGGGCAGTACTACCCCACCGCGATCCGCTCCACCGGCCTGGGATGGGCCCTGGGCATCGGCCGCAGCGGGGCGATCCTTGCACCCATCGTCATTGGCGTACTGGTCGCCATGAACCTGCCGTTGCAGCAAAACTTCGTTGCCATCGCCATTCCAGCCGTGATTGGCATGGTCGCGGTGCTGCTGATCGACCACAAGCGCTCAGCGTCGGCACACGACAACGACATGGAAGCCGAGGCAAGCAAGTCTCAAATCAGCCTGTCCATGGCCGACCGGCATTGAACTTTGAATCTTTACCGTCAAGGAAGCATGATGAACAACACCACCTATTTGTGGGCCCCTCCGCCAGTGCGCTCGGTTGCGGTACAAGGCCGCAATGAGCGGTATCCAATCCAGCGCCTGTTCTTTGTGGGCCGCAATTATCACGCCCATGCCATCGAGATGGGGCGGCCGGTCGACAAGTCTGTGGAAGTGCCGTTCTATTTCACGAAGAGTCCCTCGACGCTGGTCGAATCGGGTGCAACCGTAGCGTATCCACCCGGGACTCAGGACTATCAGCACGAAATGGAACTCGTGGTCGCGATCGGTGGCCCGGGCTTTCGCGTCACCGCAGCGGATGCGCCAAAGCTGATCTATGGATACGCGTGCGGACTGGACATGACGCGGCGCGACCTGCAACTGATCGCCCGCGAGAAAGGCCGGCCTTGGGATCTGGGCAAGGATGTGGAGCAATCGTCCGTTGTCTCAGAGATTGTTCCGATGCCAGGCGTCGTGCTCGACCATGGCGACTTGCAGATGAGCGTCAACGGTGCAGTACGGCAGAAGTCGGACCTCTCAAAGCTGATCTGGAGCATTCCCGAGCTGATCGCGGACCTGTCACGGTTCTACCATCTGGAGCCCGGCGACCTGATCTTCACCGGCACCCCGGAGGGGGTCGGACCGCTGCAGCCCGGCGATCGTATCGAAGGGACTGTCGCGAGCGTCGGGTCAATATCCCTCAACATCGGCGCGGCCGAATATGCCGCGGTGGCGCCATAAGGATACGCACATGACCGAGGATCTGATTCCGTCTCCGGTAAAGCTCAAAGCCGTCGCAGGACCCGGTCAGCCCGAGCCATCCGCCGAGCTCGAGCAGCTCTATCGCGGCTTCGAGCGCGAGATGCTCGTCCCGCTATGGACCGAGATTGGTGACCTGATGCCGAGGCACCCCAAGTCGAAGGCCACTGCGCACTTGTGGCGCTGGAGCAAGTTGAAGGAGCTCGCGGCGCAGGCCGGCAGCATCGTGCCAGTCGGTCGCGGTGGCGAGCGGCGCGCAATCGCCCTGGCCAACCCGTCGCTGGGCGGCAAGCCCTTCGCGACGCCAACATTGTGGGCGGCGATCCAGTATCTGATGCCGGGGGAGAATGCTCCCGAACATCGCCACACCCAGCACGCCTTCCGTTTCGTGGTCGAAGGCGAAGGCGTATGGACAGTTGTCAACGGCGATCCTGTGCGCATGTCGCGCGGAGACTTCCTTCCCCAGGCCGGGTGGAACTGGCATGCTCACCATAACGCTGCAAGCGAGCCGATGGCGTGGATTGACGGCCTCGACATCCCGTTCTCGTACTACACCGAGAGCCAGTTCTTCGAGGTCGGTCGCGAGCGAATCAGCGCTGCCGAGACCACCACGCCCGAGCGCTCGCGTGCCGAGCGGCTTTGGGGCTATCCAGGCTTGCGGCCGGTGTCCCAGCCCGATCCGCTGCCAGCGACCCCGCTGCTGGCCTACCGCTGGAGCGACACCGACCGGGCCCTGGCAGAACAGCTTGCGCTCGAGGAAGAAGGACATGCGGCCACCCTTAGCCTTGGGCATGCCGCAGTGCGCTTTACGAACCCGAGCAGTGGGGCTGATGTCATGCCGACGATCCGGGCCGAAATGCACCGTATCCGTGCTGGCGGTCAGTCCCTTGTACGCCGGGAAGTTGGCTCCTCGGTCTTCCAGGTCTTCGACGGGTCCGGCACCGTTACCGTTGGCGAACGTACATGGAATGTCGAACGCGGGGATTTGTTCGTCGTGCCTTCGTGGTCCCCGTTTTCGGTACGGGCGTCCGCCGGCACACAACTAGATCTCTTCCGCTTCGGCGACGCGCCGATTTTCGAGACTTTGCACGCACACCGCACGCATCTTGATCGGTAAGGAAGATCGAGTGCCCGTTGCATCAGGGCAAGTTCGATGTGCGGTCCGGTGCGGCGATCTGCGCGCCGTTGACCGAGCCCGTGCGCGCCTATCCGGTGAGGATCGAGGGAGACAAGGTGTTTGTGGATCTCGGCTGACGGCGTGCCGACGGCCGCGGCCAGTCGAGATCCGGCCGAAGGGGTCGCGCGGCGATACAATGCCTGCCAAACCCCTGAAATTACCCGTCATGCAGCCGGACAGCGAATCCCTACTCCTGCTTGTCACCCGCCAGATGCCGTTCGGCAAACACAAGGGAACGCTGATCGCCGACCTGCCCGGCAACTACCTGAACTGGTTCGCGCGGGAGGGATTTCCTCCCGGCGAAATCGGCCGCCTGCTGGCGCTGATGCACGAACTCGACCACAACGGACTGTCGGACTTGCTGAAGCCGCTGCGCGGCAGAGCCTGAACAGAAGTCGAGGCAGCCTGCGACGGCGCTTCATGGCGCACTTTTTGCGGAAGTTGCAGGGAGTCCGGCGGCCGGGACGGTGCATCCGACTACGCGTCGGGCGCGGCATGGTCTAGAGTCCAATGACCTTTGCGATGGCCGCCAGCCCCAGGCCGCGCAGCCGGCATTCCCACCGAACCGGAGACGCCCCGATGACCTCCACCACCTCCGCCCGCAGACAGGCATTCCGCCAGCAGGCCGCGTCAAAGCGGGGACTGCTCATGCCCGGCGCGTTCAACGCCATGAGCGCAAGGGTGATTGAAGACCTTGGCTTCAGGGCGGTCTACCTGACCGGTGCCGGCGTCACGAACATGTCGTTCGGGCTGCCCGACCTCGGCTTCGTGGGCTTGAGCGACATCGCCGAGCACACCGCGCGGGTGCGGGATGCCGTTGACCTGCCGCTGCTCGTCGATGCCGACACCGGGTTCGGCAACGCACTGAACGTACGGCATGCGGTGCGCACGCTCGAACGAGCCGGCGCGGATGCGATCCAGCTCGAGGACCAGGTGATGCCGAAGAAGTGCGGGCACTTCTCCGGCAAGCACGTCGTCGGCACCGACGAGATGGTGGCCAAGATCCGGGCCGCGACCGATGCACGGGACGATCCCGATTTCCAGATCGTCGCGCGCACGGACGCCGCCGCCGTGCATGGCATCGACGATGCGATCGAGCGTGGGCACCGCTTTGCCGAAGCCGGTGCCGATATCCTCTTTCTCGAGGCAATCGAAGACCTGTCCGATATCGCGCGCCTGCCCGGCCTGTTCAAGGTGCCGCTGCTGATCAATATCGTCATCGGCGGCAAGACCCCGGTGCAAGGCCGCGACACGCTGGAGCGGCTTGGCTACGGCCTTGTGCTCTATGCCAACGCTGCACTGCAGGGCGCAGTGCGCGGCATGCAGCAGGCGCTCGGCAACCTGCAGTCGACGGGCCAGATGGACGAGGATCCCCTGATCGTGGCGCCCTTCGGCGAACGCCAGCGCCTGGTCAGGAAGCCGATGTACGACGAACTCGAAGCGCGGTACAAGACCGACGATTGAGCACCGGATTCGTCATCCGCCTGCGCACCGCTCGCCACGGCGTTGCCATGAGGACCCCCGCTGATCGTCCTGGACCTGATTCAGGAACAAGACAGCGGCCGGACGCTGGCCCAGGCCTAGAACACCCGCCCGAACCACCACAACGACAGCAGCCCGGCACAAGCCGCCAGCAACGCGCCGGCGGCTGCGAAGAAGGCCGTCACCTCGACCTGGTCGCGCTTGTCGAATGCGAGCCGTGCATTGAGCGCGCGGTACACCCGCTTCAATGAGGCGCTGTCCTCGAGACGGAAGTACTCGGCGCCGGTTGCGTCGGCAACTTCCTTCAACACCTTTTCGTCGAGCCTGACGCGGGCCGACCAGCCGTCGGCCGACAGCACGACCCCTTCGGTCGTGCCGACGCCAACGGTATAGACACGCACGCCGTACATGGCCGCGAGCTGCGCGGCCTCGACCGCGCCGGGGCCCGCGTTGTTCTCTCCGTCCGAGAACAGGACGATCGCGCCCGAAGCATAGGAACCTGGGGTAGCAGCATCGTCGTCGCCGGGCGCACCCGGCGCACCCGGCGCACCCGGCGTTTTCGGCTGCGCGACATCGCCGCCGTTCATCAGGCGTTCGGCGTCGCTGGCGGCCTCCGGCAGCAGCGTCGTGAGGCCGATCAGCAAGCCATTGCCCAACGCCGTACCGCCCTGGGGCTTCAGCCCTTCGATCGCCGCGGCCACGTCATCCTTGCTGTGGCTGGGCGCCTGGGCCAGCGCCGCGGTGCCCGCCATCGCCACCACGCCCACGCTGACGCCCGCAGGCTGGGCGTCGAGCAGGACCCGGGCTGCCTGCTGGGCGGCGCGGATGCGGCTTGGGCGGACATCCTGCGCGCGCATGCTGCCCGACAGGTCGATCACGAGGATCACGGTCTTGATGCGCGACGGCAGCGTCATCACGGCCTGGGGACGGGCGATGGCGAAGATCAGCGCGGTCAGGGCCAGTAGTGTCAGTGCGGCCGACACATGGCGGCGCCAGCCCGTGCTGCGCTGCATGGCAAAGCCGATCGATTTCAGCGCCGGACGGTTCGCCGCCGCGCGCCGCCGGCGCGTGTCGAGCCAGACGTAGCCCGCGGCCAGCACCAGCACCAGCGCGAGCAGCCACAGCATGGCGGGCCACAGGAAGCTGAACAGGGGCAGCCGGTTGATCGCTTCGGTCATGTTGCCTCCACGGCCGCCCTTCTGTCCGCCCCCCTGCTCGCCCCATGCCGGAAGCGGCGTTCGCGCGTGAACTGCAGCAGCGCCAGGTCCAGGGGCGCGTAGGTCGAGAGCGTCAGGCATTCCACGCCGGCGCGCGCGAACGCCAGGCGCAGCTCGGCTTCGCGCGCTTGCGCAGCGGCGGCAAAGCGCTGGCGGAATACGGGATCATGCGTGTCGATGAACATCTGCTCGGCGCTTTCGGCATCCTGCAGCACCACCAGTCCGAGGTCGGGCAAGGCCATCTCCAGCGGATCGACCAGCCGCACGGCGACGACCTCATGCCGCCGGGCCAGCAACGCGAGCGACGCCTGCCAGCCCGGGGCGCTGATGAAGTCCGAGACCACGAACATCACCGAGCGCCGCTTGGCGACGGCGCGCGCGCGCTCCAGCAGGTCGCGCAGACGGGTTTCGCCGGGGCACACGGCCGGCGTCGCGTGCATGCGATCGAGCAGGTGCAGCAGCTGGCGGCGCCCGGAGCGCGGCGGAATCATCGACGCCTCCACATCGGTTGCGCCGCCATAGAGCACGGCGCCGATGCGGTTGCCATAGCGCGTCAGCAGCAAGGCCATGACGGTGGTGAAGTCATTCAGCAGGTCGCGCTTGCGCACCGTGCCGGACCCGAATTCCACCGATCCGCTCAGGTCGAGCACGAACCACGCCGAGAGGTCGCGGTCTTCCTGGAACTCGCGCACGTGCGGCGTCTGCAGCCGCGCTGTCACGTTCCAGTCGATATGCCGCACATCGTCGCCGGGACGATATTCGCGCAGGTCCGCGAGATCCAGGCCGAAGCCGCGGAACAGCGTGCGGTAGTCGCCCTGCAGCAGCCCGTCGAGACGACGCACCACGGTCCATTCCAGGCGCCGCAACAGCGTCTCGGTCTGCCTGGCGCCAACGCTCGCCAGGGCCGCGCCGGAACGCGCGGCCTCGCTGGCGGCCGCCTCGGCGGCGCGCCGGCGCTTACCGAGCAGTCGCCCGAACATGGGATTCGAGCGGGCGCTCCGGAACCGGCAACGCCTGCAGGATGCGCGTAATGAGCTGGTCCGCGGTCGCGCCGTCCGACATCGCCTCGTACGACAGCGACAGGCGATGGCGCAACACGTCGGGCACGAGGTCGATCACGTCTTCGGGCACGGCATAGTTCCGGCCGCGCAGGAACGCCAGCGCCCGCGCGCCTTCGACCAGGCCGATGGTGGCACGCGGGCTCGCGCCGAACGCGATGTAGCGCCCGATCTCCTCCAGGCCGTAGTGCGCGGGCTTGCGCGTGGCCGCGACCACGCGCACCGCGTACTGGACCAGCGATGGGTCGACGTAGACCCGGCGGCATTCTTCCTGCAGGCCCGCGAGGTGCTCGGGCGTGGCAATCGCGCCCACGCTGATGCGGGGACCGGTGACGCGGTTGACGATCACGACCTCTTCCTCTTCGCTCGGATACCCGACCAGCACTTTCATCATGAAGCGGTCGACCTGGGCTTCGGGCAGCGGATAGGTGCCTTCGGTCTCGATCGGATTCTGTGTCGCCATGACCAGGAACGGCGTCGGTACGCGGTGGGTCTCCCCCGCAATGGTGACCTGCTTTTCCTGCATGACCTCCAGCAGCGCGCTCTGGACCTTGGCCGGGGCACGGTTGATCTCGTCGGCGAGCAACAGGTTGGCAAAGACCGGACCGCGCACGGTCGAGAACTCGCCGGTGCCCTGGTTGTACATGCGTGTGCCGATCAGGTCCGCCGGCAGCAGGTCCGGCGTGAACTGGATGCGTTTGAAAGACCCGCTCATGGTCCTGGCCAGTGTGTTCACGGTCAGCGTCTTGGCCAGGCCCGGCACGCCTTCCACCAGCAGGTGGCCGCCCGCAAGCATGGCCACCAGCACGCGTTCGAGAAAGTGGTCCTGCCCCACCACCACGCGCTTCACCTCGTACAGCAGGCGCTCCATCAGGTCGGCGCTGTCGTTCGCGCCATGGGCTTGCTCGTTCATAGGCCTCCGCGTCTAGAAAGGAGAAGATCCGATGGCAACACCGGCACTTTCGATCGTCACCGCAAAGCCGATGCCGAGGAAGGTGCCGCTCTGGTTAGGATTGAGGATAGCGGTGACGATGCCGACCACCTCGCCGTCCATGTTCACGAGCGGTCCACCCGAGTTGCCGGGGTTGGCAGCCGCGTCGAACTGGATCAGGTTGTCCAGGCTCTGCCTGTTGTCCGGTGAAACGAATTGCCGGCCGAGTCCCGACACCACGCCCGCGGACACCGACGGCCCGATGCCAAACGGAAAGCCGACCGCAACGACCTCGGCGCCGGGCGCAAGGTTGCGGCTGGAGCCGAGCGTCGCGGGCGGCAGGTCGTCGGGAATGGATTTCGGCTTGACCACGGCGAGGTCCTTTTCGGGGATGGCCTGCAGCACCGATGCCTCGGACACCTGGCCGTCGTGAAACTGGACCTCAACGCGCTTGGCATCGGCTACCACGTGGTAGCTGGTCAGGATCAGTCCGCTTTCGGTCACGACGACGCCCGAGCCGATGTGACGCGCTTCACGCTTGCCCTGGTCCGGATCTCTGGCGGCAGGCGGATCGCCCTTGGCCAGTTCGTCGTGCGGCGAGCGCCGCCAGGGCTTCGGGCGTGTGGCCGGAGGATCACGCCTGGCACGCGGCGCGGACGCGGCGTCTTCGCTCGGCTCCGCCGGCGCGAAGCTGCGCACCTCCACCACCGATTCGCGAATCGCCTCGGCCGCGCGCGCGGTGCGCGATGGCAAGCTCTTGGTTTGCAGCGTGTGCAGCACGGCCGCGTCGATATCCGCCTGCGTAAACACCCGCTGCGTCGGCCGCGACGGCCACACCAGGACCAGCGCCGACGCCACCACCACCGCGACCGCTGCCGAGACCCATCCGTAGATCGCCACGCGCTTCATCGCAAGCTCCCGAGGTCCCGTGCCGCCTTAAAAAATACAGTACCATCCTCTTAACCATGCGCCAAGGAGCAGGGCATGCAGTTTCTCTGGCCGCAGATGCTCTGGTTGCTGCTAGCCCTCCCGTTGCTGGCAGCGGCGTACCTGTACCTGCTCGCACGACGCAAGAAGACCGCCCTGCTCTACGCCAGCCTTGCGCTGCCCCGTGCCGCGCTCGGCCCCCGCCAACGCCTTCGGCGTCACATTCCGCCACTGCTGTTCCTGGTTGCCCTCGGCGTCGCCCTGCTCGCGTGCGCGCGGCCCACGGCAACCATCACGCTGCCGTCCGACACCATCACCCTGGTCCTGGCGATGGATGTCTCGCGCAGCATGGAAGCCACCGATGTGGCGCCGACGCGGATCAGCGCCGCGCAGCAGGCCGCGCGCGACCTGATCGTCGGCTTGCCGGCGAGCGTTCGGCTTGGCATTGTCTCGTTCGCCGCCACCGCGACCGTGGTCCTGCGCCCCACCAGCAACCGGCAGGACATGCTCGACGCGATCGACCGGTTCCAGTTGCAACGCGGCACGGCGACCGGCAGCGGACTGATCCAGGCGCTGGCCGTGCTGTTTCCCGACGACGGCATCGACCTCGAAGCGATCCTCTTCAGCGACGATCCGCCCTTCTCTTCGGCGCGCCGGGCCATACCGCTCGACGAAGCCGCCGCGGCCGACGCCGCGCGCAAGCGTGCGCAGGAGCGGCCGCCGGCGCAACCGGGCTCCTATCGGCACGGCGCGGTCATCCTGCTCAGCGACGGCCGCCGCACCACCGGCCCGGATCCGGTCGACGCCGCGCGCATGGCGGCCCAGCGCGGCGTGCGCGTCTATACCGTGGGCTTCGGCACGCTGGGCGGCTCCGCGCCGGAGACGAGCCTGTCCTACTACATGCAGCTCGACGAGCCCGCCTTGCGCGCTGTCGCGACGCTGACCGGCGCCGAGTATTTCCAGGCCGGATCGGCGGCGGACCTGAGCCAGGTGTACCACGAGCTCAGCGCGCGCTTCGCGCTCGAGCGCCGGGAAACCGAAGTCGGCGCACTGCTGGCCGCCGCGTCGGTCCTGCTGCTGGTGCTGGCTTGTGCACTGTCGATGATCTGGTTCCGGCGCTGACGGGCGGGGCGCTACCTGAAGGCTCGCCCTCACACGCCGGGAATCGCGTGTCAAGCACGGTCGGCAAGCGTTGTGCACCGCGTCCTGACGCCATCTTGTTCAGGTATGCTTTCGCCTCCGAAACGATCTTCTCCAGAGGGGCAAATGCGGCGCGTCGTGTTCAATCAGAAAGGTGGCGTGGGCAAGTCGACCATCGTATGCAATCTCGCCGCGATCAGCGCCAGAGAAGGCTTGCGCACCCTGGTCGTCGACCTGGACGCGCAAGGCAACTCGACCCAGTACCTGATGGGCGCGCAGGCAGCGGAGGCCAGCCCGACCGCCGCCCACTTCTTCGAGTCGTCGCTGGCCTACAGCTTCAAGCCGGTCGACCTGAACACTTTCATCCACGCGACGCCGTTCGAGAACCTCGATGTGATGCCGGCGCATCCCGACCTCGACGCGCTGCACGGCAAGCTCGAATCCCGTTACAAGATCTACAAGCTGCGCGACGCCCTGCTCGAACTCGAGTCGGTCTATGACGCGATCTACATCGACACGCCGCCCGCGCTCAATTTCTACACGCGGTCCGCGCTGATCGCGGTGCAGCGCTGCCTGATCCCGTTCGATTGCGATGATTTCTCGCGGCGCGCCCTGTACACGCTGCTCGACAACGTCAAGGAAATCCAGCAGGACCACAACGACGCGCTGCAGGTCGAAGGCATCGTCATCAACCAGTTCCAGCCGCGTGCGAGCCTGCCGGCGAAGCTCGTGGAAGAACTGGTCGGCGAAGGGCTGCCGGTGCTGCAATCACGGCTGTCGTCGTCGGTGAAGATCCGGGAATCGCACCAGCACGCCACGCCCATGATCCACCTGGATCCGCGCCACAAGCTGTCGCAGGAATACCTGGCGTTGCACAGCGAGCTGGCGGCTGGTTGAGGATTCGTCGGGCGGGCCAGCCGGCCCAGGCCCGCCTAACAACCAAGCCGAACCAGCCCCTCCTGAATCGCCCGATACTGCTGCCGCAGCGCTTCCATCGACTGCCACGCATGCCCTGGCGCATGGCAAGCTCGGCGTTCCTGCGCTGGACGAACAGGCCGTTGCATTCATAGCGCCGGCCATTTTCCGCGGCGGCCAGTTGCTGCCGCTCCACCGCCACCTGTCTCTGTTCGGCCTGGTGTTCGGCGGTGCGGCTACGCAGGTAGTCGGCTTCCTGCCGTTTGGTCAGGTCGCTCTTGCCAATGCTTGATACGGTGCCGCCCCCGCTGTCGGACGTGATATCGGTGTAGCCCGTCGGACAGTAGCCGTCCTGCGTGTAGAGGATGCTATTCCCGCTACGGCATTTGGCCGCGTGGGCAACGGGAGCACATGCGAAAGCCACAGCGAGGGCGACTGTCCTGAGCATTGCCTGGTCCGGAGTTGAAGAAAGAGACAAGGGAGACATTCGGGCGAACTGCCCAACGCCGTCAACCCTCCTGAAGATGGATCAGGCTGCGCCGATGCATACGTGGCCAGTTGCGAAGGGTTGAGTCACCCCAACGCCAGCCCGCCCTGGGCCAGCAACTGCCGGAATACTTCCAGCCGGGCGTCGCCGGTCTGGGCCAGCCGCTGGCAGACGTGCATGTACTTGTCCATGTCGCTGTGTCCGCGCAGCGCTTCCTCGCATTCCTGCTCCGAAATCTCAAGATGGACACCGGTCAGAATCGCGCGGCCCCGGCCGACCCGCGCACTGACGATGGCCGGCGGCGTGCCCTCCATATCCGCATAGACGGCCAGCACATCCGTCTCGGCACCGGGTGCCTCGCCAAGATCGAAACGGCAGCCGCCGTGGTAATGCGTGTAGAGCGAGATCGGCGCCGCGCCCAGCCGGTCGGTGGTCCGCAGTTCGACCGCGGCGGTGGTTCGCGGCGTCCCGTCATAGAGCCGGCCGCCGGTGAGTTCGGGCAGCGAGCCGACCGCGACGGCATCGACGAAGCGCAGTTCGCGCGGACCACAGATCGCCCCGCGCGTGCCCGCGTGAAACGCCAGTTCCCGGCACGCGTAGTAGGCACCCGCGCAGATCCCCAGGTAGACACCACCGTCTTCGACAAAGCCGCGGATGCGCGCATTGGGCGCGCCATTGAGCTTCGCGCAATACGGCAGGTCGGCGCCGCCCGGCATGACGAACATGACCGCGTCCTCGAACAGCGTCGGGTCATGCCGGATGTCGGACGCCATGACCGCGCGCATCTCATAGGTGCCGGACTGAAGCTGCTGGCCGATGGTCCGCATCAGGCACGCGGTCCAGTCGGACGCGCCGGCATCGATATAGGTCAGGATGTGGGGTTTTGGCATCTTCGGTGGCGGCCGCGAGGACCGCGAGGGAGCTTTGCTTCCGAGTGTATTCCAGTACCGGCAGTGCCTTACATGTCGAGCGGCACGGCACTGGTGCACTTGATCTCGTCCAGGCACACGCTCGACTTCACGCCGCTGACTCCGGGTATGCGCATCAGCGTGTCGAGCAGGAAGTCCGACAGGGACTTCAGGTCCTTGGCAACGACTTTCAGCACGTAGTCGATATCGCCGGTCACCGAGAAGCACTCCTGGATCTGCGCGAGTTCGGCCACGAGGCTCTTGAAGTTCGACAGGTCGCGGATATGGCCGCGCTCCATGGTCACATGGATGAATGCCACCACGCCCAAACCGAGGCTCGCGGCATCCAGCCGGGCCTCGTAGCGCTTGATGATGCCGCTCTCCTCCAGGCGGCGGTGACGCCGCAATGTCTGTGCCGGCGACAGCGCAATGGCTTCGGCCAGTTCCAGGTTGGAAGCCCTGCCTTGCTCCTGCAATACCCCCAGCAGGCGGCGATCCGTACGGTCCAGCTCCATGACTTGCACTTTCGTTTCCCCTTTATCCTATTTTATGCAATTACATTTCGTAATTCAGGGTTTCCCTGCGTGACTAATGAAATCCAATTTTGCCGGCCAGAATATACACTGCATCCCAGATTGGCAATGTCGATGAGGAGCCGTAGAGCCTTCCAGACATTGTCGGAGCGCGCCGCAGGCCACGATCGCGGCGCACCGTTCGCAATATTATTTCCCGGCTACCCGGCCGGGACTGCAAGCGCCCCATGACCAATTGCCCTCTGTCCCCGCCGCGTCTCAACGCCAGCCGCCGCGACCCACGGCCCCGGACACCCGGGCGCTGATCCCGGCACTTGCACGCTTCCCCTTGATCGCACGCCGCCGCGCGGCACTCCATCCTTCGCGTGAGATCGAAACTCTTACCTTCCCCTGTGAGACACACCATGGCCGACCTCTTTGACAACCCGATGCAACTGATGGGCTTCGAATTCGTCGAATTCGCCTCGCCCACCCCCAATGTGCTCGAGCCGCTGTTCGAGAAGATGGGCTTCACGCTGGTAGCGCGCCACCGCTCCAAGGACGTGGTGCTGTATCGCCAGGGCGAGGTCAACTTCATCGTCAACCGCGAGCCGCACAGCCACGCCGCCTACTTTGCCGCCGAGCACGGCCCGAGCGCCTGCGGCATGGCGTTCCGCGTGAAGGATTCGCACAAGGCCTATGCCCGCGCGCTGGAGCTGGGTGCGCAGCCCGTGGAAATCCCGACCGGCCCGATGGAACTGCGACTGCCCGCGATCAAGGGCATCGGCGGCGCGCCGCTGTACCTGATCGACCGCTTCGAGGAAGGCAAGTCGATCTATGACATCGACTTCGAGTTCATCGAAGGCGTGGACCGCCACCCCGTGGGCCACGGCCTGAAGCTGGTCGACCACCTGACGCACAACGTCTACCGTGGCCGCATGGCCTACTGGGCCAACTTCTACGAGAAGCTGTTCAACTTCCGCGAGATCCGCTACTTCGACATCAAGGGCGAATACACGGGCCTGACCTCCAAGGCCATGACCGCGCCGGACGGCAAGATCCGCATCCCGCTGAACGAAGAGTCGTCCAAGGGTGCGGGCCAGATCGAGGAATTCCTGATGGCCTTCAACGGCGAGGGCATCCAGCACATCGCCTTCCTGACGGACAACCTGGTCGAAGTCATCGACAACCTGCAGCTCGCCGGCGTGGAACTGATGACCGCGCCGAACGACTACTACTACCAGGCCCTGGAAACCCGCCTGCCGGGCCATGGCCAGCCGGTGGACCAGCTCAAGGCCCGCGGCATCCTGCTGGACGGCACCACCGAAGGCGGCAAGCCGCGCCTGCTGCTGCAGATCTTCTCGAAGACCGTGCTGGGCCCGGTGTTCTTCGAGTACATCCAGCGCAGTGGCGACGACGGCTTCGGCGAAGGCAACTTCAAGGCGCTGTTCGAATCGCTGGAACGCGACCAGATCGCGCGCGGCACGCTCAAGGTCGAGGCCTGACCAGACCTGTCACCGTCGCCGGGTGCGCCACCCCGTGCCCGGCGATGCCTTAAGGCCCAGGCGTCCCACCCTCACCACAGCGAGAGACGCCAGGCCTGTGCATGCCATTCCATAAGAATGGGTAGAGGAAACAAAACAGATGGTTGAAAGCAACAATGACGGCACGCTCAAGCGTGGCCTCAAGAACCGGCACATCCAGCTGATCGCGCTAGGTGGCGCCATCGGCACCGGGCTGTTCCTTGGCATTGCCCAGACGATCAAGATGGCGGGCCCCTCGGTCCTGCTCGGCTATGCCGTCGCCGGCATCGTCGCCTTCTTCATCATGCGCCAGCTTGGCGAGATGGTGGTGGACGAACCCGTGGCGGGCTCCTTCAGCTACTTCGCCAACAAGTACTGCGGCCACTTCGCCGGCTTCATGTCCGGCTGGAACTACTGGGTGCTGTACATCCTGGTGAGCATGGCCGAGCTGTCGGCCGTCGGCATCTACGTACAGTACTGGTGGCCCGGCATTCCGACCTGGATCTCGGCACTCGCCTTCTTCCTGATCATCAACGCCATCAACCTGTCGAGCGTGAAGTCGTTCGGCGAGATGGAGTTCTGGTTCTCGATCGTCAAGGTGGCGGCCATCATCGGCATGATCGGCTTCGGCGCCTACCTGCTGGTGTCGGGCGATGCCGGCCCGCAGGCCAGCATCACCAACCTGTGGCAGCACGGCGGCTTCTTCCCGAACGGCCTGGGCGGCCTGGTCATGGCCATGGCGGTGATCATGTTCTCGTTCGGCGGCCTGGAACTGGTCGGCATCACGGCGGCGGAAGCCGACCAGCCGGAAAAGAGCATCCCGAAGGCGACCAACCAGGTCATCTACCGCATCCTGATTTTCTACGTGGGCGCGCTGGCAGTGCTGCTGTCGCTGTACCCGTGGGAAAACGTCGTGACCGGCGGCAGCCCGTTCGTGCTGATCTTCCATGCGCTGAACAGCAACTGGGTCGCCAATGTGCTGAACGTCGTCGTGCTGACCGCCGCGCTGTCGGTCTACAACAGTGGTGTGTACTGCAACAGCCGCATGCTGTTCGGCCTGGCGCAGCAGGGCAATGCGCCCAAGTCGCTGCTCAAGGTCAGCAAGCGCGGCATTCCGCTGACGGCGCTGGGCGTCTCGGCGGCGGCCACCGGCCTGTGCGTGCTGATCAACTACTTCATGCCCGGCAAGGCGTTCGAGCTGCTGATGGGCCTGGTGGTCTCGGCCCTGATCATCAACTGGGCCATGATCAGCATCATCCACCTGAAGTTCCGCGCCGATAAGCGCAAGGC